>FUFK010072469.1_pt1 | contig 12420 bp, 6 predicted proteins | sample 1021851 | NCBI WGS metagenome assembly FUFK01 (sample SAMEA51879418, study PRJEB19060) | metagenome
TATTGAGTTCTCTAACTCTAACTTCAAGGAAGTTGGTGTACTAGGTGGTGAAGCACTAAGAACAGAAACAGAGACTATTGGTGATTACAAGTTAGGTATCAACACAGTCGCAAGATCACCACATAGTTCATACGAAAATGCATTTGTTGACGTTGCAACTACTGATCCTCGTGCTAACTTAGATGTTGTTGGTACAGCATTCATAAGTGGTAGAACAACTGCAGATTACTTACAGCATACAAACTTTGCTGATCGTGATAAGACTGACGTTGATAACGCATTCTTAGTTGGTGGTGATAGTGCATTCCCTAATGANNNATCAGTATTCNGNGTNGCAACTACAAACAGTGGTCGTGTTGGTATTAATGTAAGCAATNCTNNATTAGATAGAGCATTNGTTGTTGATGGTACATCTAGATTTACAGATGATGCTAAGTTTGAGCATGACATTGAAGTCAATGGTGATGATGGTGTAATTGCTGAGATCAGAACATCACAGACAACAGGAACATTTAACTTAGTTGACGACACCACATTTGTTGGCACATTGAACATAGGTAGTCAGGTTACAACTGCTAACTTATTCAATGATACTACAGCAGATCAATTTATTAATATTGGTCGTACATCTGAGCATAGTAATATATGGTTGGGTGTAACTCCAGATAGCACTGGTGCAAGTATTTCTAAGGTAGAAATTGGTGGTGCATACGCTAACACTAACGAAGACTTATCATACACCAAGATCAAGACTAGAAACTTGAGAGTTGATGGTGATATGTGGTTAGGATTCCGTAGAGGAAGTGGTGATACTGTTGAACTTAAATCTCANGCATCACAGGTTGACTNCTTCTCCAACTCTGGAGGACCTTCAATCATTAACTTTGCTACTAACGCATCTGAGATCAACATTGCTGGTCAGGGTGGTGTTACTACAATCAATAACCAGTTAGAGGTTATTGCATCTGCTAAGTTCAATGGTGATGTTCATCTTTGTGGTGGTGTTGCATCATTCGCATTTACTGGTGGAAGAGCACAATTAGGAACAGATATAGTTGCACACGAAGATGGAATTATATCACAGTCACTATTCAATAAGAACGTTGACATCTTAAATGTACTTGTTAAACAAACAAATGAAGAAGGATACAACGCAATTGATACCGCTGGTGCAGGACAATGGGGAGGAACAGCATACCAGAGTCAAACTGACACTGGTGGAACAGTTGAACCTATCATTTTACCAGCGATAACTGGAGATGAATTCTATCTACCACTCAAATTACAACCAATAAAGAATGATGGTACTCCATACTTTGGAACTAATGATTATATTATTGTTGATAGTGGAGTTGTTGGTACAGGATCATCAGCAACAAGTCATCCTGAGATTCTACAAGTTACAGAACTCACAAGGATTAACGAAGCACCATACTATATCAAGGTTAAGAGACGTCCATTTGGTGCATTTGGTGGTGTATTAGATAATCATGCTGACACTACACCAATATACAAAGTTAATGTACAGTTTGATGCTACATGGACAGAGCAAGCGATTGATAATGATACTAGTGCAACAGATGCAATATACTTATCTGAATTTGGTGGTAATCTAACAAGTAATGATTACATCATTGTTGATAGAGATGATTCACCAAAAGTTCCAGAATATATCAAGGTTATCACATCTCTTGCAGAGCAGCAGCAGAAATTTAGAGTTTCTAATTGTGCTGATCCAGATGAGGATGTATTCATAATTAACTCTGTAACTGGTGAGGTACAGATTGGTAATCCAAATATACCTGGTTCTATTGTTACAATCAACTCATCTCTTGATATGGATGGTGGTTGTGGAACATTAAGTTCTATAGAATTTACTGGAGATGCAGACGCTGGAACTAAAGTCATTACAAATGTAAGTGTCACATCTGCTGGCAAATCACTTTCTGATATTAAGAAGGGCGATGTTATCAATGTTGTAACAGACTCATCACCACTCTCAATGGATCAAGATACTGCTGTTGACTTTATCTTTGGCGGTGCTATCTACTTAACAACCAAAATAATTGGTTCTTCATCAACAACAGGAACTACATTCAAGGCAAATAGGAATGAAAGATTTACCATTAATGATGGTAATGACAATCCTACATTTGATGTTGATTCATGCTCAGGATCAACAATAGTTGGATCTCATGCTGGTAGGTTTGATCTTAATTTAGCATGGTCTAGCAGCGGTAGTATTCTTACAAATGCTGATTTACCAGCAGCATTAAATGCAGATGAAATAGTAGCATATGGTTACTACGCAGATCCACAGTCAATACAGGCAAATGGTCCTGCTACAACTATAGCAGCAGCAACTGCTACTGGTAACAGTGCAACTCTGTTGCAAATTCCAGTACAACAACTTGGAGAGGGAACTGGTGCGTTTGCAGTTGGTGATCTAATCGCTGTAGGACCTTTGACATCATTCTCTAGCACTACTGGTCAACTTGAGATAATGAAGATTAGTGAGGTTGTGACTGGTGCAGTTCCTACAATTATTGCTATCATAGCACAGGAAGGAACAGTTGCAATGAGTCATGGTGTTGGTGATGTTGTTAGAAGGATCATCAAACACGAGACACAATCTAGTGTAATTGATGCTCAAATCAGACAAAGATTGGTTGCTGGTGTAAGTAATGATTATCTCTCTGTAATAATAGAGAGAGGATATATCTCACAACAAAAACTAGATTACAAACAGTGGTTAAGATTTAGAAACACAACCACTGGTGTTGAGATACTAACCAATGTAAATGGTAGGTTGTATGGCAAGACTCATACATCTCAGATGAATGAGCAACTTGGTGATGGTGCTAAGTCATACAGAAATGGTAGATTAGATGTAACAGACAATCTAACATTAACTGGTGGTAACTTCACAATTTATGATAGTGTTAAACAAACTAAATTATTCCAGTTTGTTAATGATGACGGACATGCAGATCACTCAGGTCTAATTAACTGGGATGCTGGTGTGATAGCAAGAGGAGACTTCTTCTTATATCCAACATCTTGCCCAGAGAACGTTATTACATCATTAGCATGTACACCATCATTCTCTGTTGATAACTTAGGTAATGTAACTGCTCAGAATACATTGACAGTTACAGGTACTGCAACACCAACTCCAACAACTGCTGATGTATTCTCAGTACGAAATCTTGGAATCGGTGGTGGTAGTGAATACACTATCAAGCAGAATCGTTCGATTGATGCATTTGGATTACAAAACTTCACTACATCAACTGGTGCAAGGCATACTAGATACTTATCAGCAGCATCACCAGAAGCAGATCTAACACTGATTGCAAATATAGTTTACATGGTAAACGTACAATCAACACAAACATTGATACTTACATTACCAGCTGCACCAATAACAGGTGATATTGTAAGACTAATTGATGTAGGTGGTAACTTAAAATATGATACAACATTAGTTGTTAGAACTCCTGAGACTAGTGGAACACCAATACAAGGTGATTCAGTAGGAACACTATTTGGAGATAGGTTGACTCCATATCCATCTGGTGAACTTGTAGTTCAAACTCCTAATGCTGGATTTGCATTAATATATCTTGGATCAGTTGATAGTAATGATCAAATAGGAATCCCAACTAGCGTACAAGGTTGGTGGTTAATGGAGGTATAATAGATGGCAAGTTACAATCGCATAAAAGCGTCAAAAGCCAGTCCAATAGGTACAATCATGCCATGGACTGGTAGTACCAGTGAGTCAGCACTGTCTCTAGATGCTATACCAAGAGGTTGGGTAGTATGTAACGGAGGTCAGTTGAGGGCAAGAGATTATCCTGTACTTGCACAAGTTCTAGGTAATTTATATGGTCCTGTAGTAGAAGCTGGTCAACCATTTGTTGGTATAACTAATTCATATCCAAACTATAATGATGATGATGTTTTCAACTTACCATTACTAAATCAACAAGTTCTTATAGATTTAGAGAGTAATTTGTTATCAGGAGAAGAATTGAGTGTATTTGGAGAATTTATTTCATTAAATGGTTTTGAAGGTCAACAACCAGTATCTAACGTATTATCATATATTGATGCACAGTTTACAACAAGTGTTGAGGCAGAGTTATCAGGAAAAATAAGGGGTATTACTATTGAAGAACCATCATATTTTGATACTATCAGAACTATTAATAGAAAATTAGGTGTTGAACATACTGCAGCACATACTCATCCCAGACCAGAAAACACTGTCTACCCATCTGTAGAATTAGCTGGTAGTTATCTAGGTTTATTTGAAGCTGGAACATTTGAAGTTCAAGATCCCCAGTATGCAACTGGTGCTGATCGAGGTCTTACCAGTATAGAACCATTAGCAGATAGTTTCAGACCTGGCACAATTGCATGGACTGCATATGACCCCCAAGCAACATCATTGGTTGAATGTAGTAATCATCAACACTTTGGTGATGCATCTGATCTCATACCGCTAGTTCCATCTTCACCTCGTGTTGTTTCGGGATATGGATATACTGAAGAATACACTGATGATAACTCATGTGTTGCAGCAACTCCCCAACAACCAGCGGTTACTGCTCCATTTCCACCACCTGGCACATACTTAGGAGCAAGAAATTATTATGTATCTGAGCAAGTTCCTTTAGCAAGAAGAGGCAGTGGTGTTACTCCTCCACCCACAGACCTACAAGACTATTATGGTGCAGTAGGAGCAGGAAGAGACTTTCCATATCCTACAACATTGAGTCATAATGGTGATGCGTTTACAAGTAGTGCTTTAGGATCTCATAATCACTTTACAATTGATATATCAATGACTAAGGGACAAATGAATATCCCTACTACTTTACTCATAAATAATATGACGACTGGAAATGTTGAACCTATCAATGTTAACAGGGCACTTAGTGTACAGGTAAATCCTAATACACCATCCTTGGTCACTTTGTATATCATCAGAGCATACTAATGGCAGTATTATATTCAAAAGAAAAAGGAAAAATAGGAACGCTTACTGGTTCTATTATAAACTGGTCTAATCAATTAACATCATCAGATCCAGAAGATCCAACAATATATGAAACTCTTCCTGCTGGTTATTTAAGATGTGATGGATCAGTTTATGCTGCTGAAGCATTTCCAGAACTTGCTAGTATATTAGGTGTTGGAACAAACTGTAGATATAAAAAACCAGATACAAATTTACTTGACAATCAATTTCAAGTACCAGATCTTGGTGCAAAGTCTACTAAAACATCATTCTCATCAAATTTGGGAGACTATCAAGACACATATTTGTTTAACGACGCAGGACAAGAAATAACAAAATCTGGTGTAGGATTAGAAGTTAGTAGTAACATAGGTGCAACATTCGAGATACAATATCAAGGTAACTTCTTTTTACCATCACAAACAGTTGAAATTACTGGTCAACCTGGTTTTGCTAAATCTAGTGGTAACTACACAGAAGAATCAGAAGTATTACAGAACCAATTTCAACCACATGCACATTTCCATGATGGGAAAAGATCAAGAACTGCATCACCTTCGAGTGAATTTAGTTTGTTTGGTAGAAACTCATATATATCTAAATCTACTCTGTGCATTATGCCATGGGCAAATAATACACGACAAGAGTTATGTAAGGCAGTAGCATCTAAATCAATTACTGCAATTCAACAACAGAATGACAGTAATTCTTGTGGATTCTCATTTTTTGGCGGTGGTTCTTCCTCGGAAGAATATCAGTGGTATGGTGGTTGTTGGGCTGGTTGTGATTTTGATCAACAAAGAAAGTGTTTAATACCTGGTAATATTCCTGAGTTAAATTCTGATGGAAGTGGAACTCCAACAGGAAATATCTTACAATTTGGATGTTCAACTCTTGGAAATCAAACAGGATATCCAATATATTATCGTTCAGATCAAAATCCACATAGAGGATTTTGTGGAAATATAGAATACCAAGGTGAAATGAGTTGTAAAACTACAGGATCTTGTTTTTTTGGTGGATCATCTTGTGATGGATATACTAACCCTGCTATTAGAGGAGGTAATATATACTCCAAAGTAGGACCTAACTATACACCATTGACTGTGGATTCTGCAACTCAAGTTCCTTTTGACTCACAAGCAAACCAAGTCACTTATGGTGCACTCAACAATACTGTGGTTGATGTAGAAGATTTTGGTAATGATTGTGTACACAAACATTTCGTTCCATTTAATCAAGATGCACATACATGGGAAGTGGTAACAAAACCAACCTATATTCCTGCAGATACTTTAACATCAACAATTAATATTGATGTTAATGAAGAAAACAAATCAGATGGTTTCATACAACCATTCTTAGTTCAAGAATTTTTAATAAAATATTAAAATGGCAACATACAGGAATTCATACGCTAATTATTATTCCGATAAGACTGGTAATCATTCTCCTGTCGGAACAGTTCTTCCTGTGTTTGCTGATCTTAATTTAGCATCACAAGATCCTGAGTATTCATATCCACAGCATTTATATTGTGATGGAAAAGAATTAAAGATTCGTGACTACCCAGAGTTATACAGCATTATTAAAAATAGATATGGCGGTGAAGCATCACAAAATATAACCCAAGCAGCACAACCTGGTGGTTTGAGAAGGTCATATTTTATAAACAATAAAATGTTTCTCCAATTTTATTATGACTCTACTAATAACAAAGCAAATGTAAAAAGACCATATCCATATGGTGCAGTGTTTAGGTTCTCTCTTGGAATAAATCCATATGGATCATTTCCAATCACTGGTATTTTTAATCAAACTACTTTCTATCAATTAATACAACCAACAGAAGATGTCAGTGCACAAGCACAAACAAATGAATTTGCATATGAGGTACAATTTCCAACTGATCTTAATGGTAATCCTAGTGTTGATCTAACATCAATAAATCAATCTCAATACACTATAGATTTTACGTCTGGTTCTCTCAATCCTGCATCATTTGCATTTACTGTTGCTAATGTAGGTCAAGATTCATGGACTATAAATGGCGATGATAGAGACGGTCCTATTTCTGGTAATAATCCCACTCTCACTTTTGCTGATGGTGATATAATTCAATTTTCTGTCACTACAAGTGCTGATCATCCATTTTATATCAAAAGTGTTAATAGCACTGGAACTGCTAACCAACTTCCAAATTATACTGGTGTTGGTAATGGTGTAACAGGAAATGGTGCTGGTGCTGGTGGAAATAGTGGTACAGTAAATCTTTACACAAGTAATTTGGGTGGATCGACTCTTTATTATAATTGTGGAAATCATCCTGCGATGAATGGATCAATTGCAATTGCTTCTTCTATTGGTAGTGCTATACACCCTGATATTGTAATACAAAAATCATATAATTTAGCAGATTATCCATATAATATTGGAACATTTAATCTACCAGATTATAGACAAAGAAAGATACTTGGATTTGGTAACGTAAACGGAGCAGGAACATCAACACCAGAGAATGCAATCAACAACTTTGTTGGACAAACTGGTGGTACTTGGTATATACCAAAAGATACGTTAATTAATAGTGGAGATTTCTTTGTTGTTGGTGATGTAAAAACTACAGGATATAATAATATAGCAGCAGATATTGGTGCATATATTACAGGAACTGTCAAATATCAGATAGGACCTATGGATGATTATGTCTTCCCATTTCCACCAACACACAATCATAGAATGTTAACAGTGGAAGTTGACGAAACAAAGTTAGCAGAACTAGGTACTGTAGAGGTTGATAAGTTTGCTGTAAACTATGTGACTACCAGAGCAAATATTAGTTTATTTGAACCAAATGGATCTGCTGGACAGGCATTGGGTCACTCACATGGTTTAATTGGTGTACCACTACAAAACTCATTAACAGCAACATATGGTAATAGTAATGGAATTGGTGATACATTAGGAACTACTGGTGATCAACAATATCAATATATGATATCAGAATCACCATTTGTAATTGTTTTATCTGTTACCTATGATTCTATTACTGATCTCATAACAGTCGATACAGATGGTAATCATAACCTTAACATTGGTGATATTATAACCATAAATCAAGCATCACCATCAGAATTTGCTGGCAATTTTACAATAGTATCAACAGGATTTGGACTCCAAACATTTAATGTAGAACCAAGAGACGGAGAGACACCACAACAAGCATCAGCTACTGGCATTATGACAGTGCAATTGGCAAATGGTTATTTTGCAGAACAAGAAACTACACAAGCACCAAGAGCATATGTTATAGACAACAACACGTTAGTTGGTGGTAAAGCAATAGAATTTGATATACCTGGCAACTCATATATTATATCAGAAACTGATATTACTACACCACAAGGTGGTGTCGTACCAATTCCAGATGCTGGTTCGGGACAAATATCAGGAGTTAGTGTTACTTTACGAGCACCTGGCGGTGGTGGTGCAGATAGTGACAATGATGGATTACAAGGTGGATTTGCTGAGGTTGGTATAACTGTTGATGGTACATTTTACACTATTAGAGCTGTAGGTGGCGGTGGTGGAACAAGAGGATCTGGCGGTGGTGCTGGAGGTTCTGGAGGAGGATTTATAATTCCATCAGCATTATTAAATGATCAACGGTTTAATTTTAACCAGACTACTGGTGAAGATGGAGACACAGGTGGAATACCTGGAACTGGTCTTAATGACTCACTTGGTGGTGGTGTTGTTGCTGGTATTCCGTCAGGAGCACCACAGGTTGGTGGTAATGGAACAGCACAAATAAAAAGTGTCAGTAATACTGACCCAGAAACAGTCTATACATCTAATGGAACATGGAATATACCAGCTCCATCTACTGGAGAAATAAGTAGAAACATAACAATTGAAATCTCAGGTGGTGGTGGAGGTTCTGGTAATGCTAACTCAGGATCCAATTGTTCATCTACATGGTCTGGTTGGCCTTACACAATATCAGGTAAAACTGGTGCAAATGGTGGATATGGTGGTAGAGGTGCAAGATTAATAGGTTCAATAGCACAAACAGCTGGAACATTAACTTGGGAATTAGGAGAGGGTGGTAATCCTGGTTTTAACGATAGACAAGGAAACACTGTAGGAGGAACACCTGGTAGCAACCCATTTACAGGAGTTCCATGGAACGATTGGCCAGGTGGTATTGGTAATGACTATGAACCAGGTGGAACTGCTGGTCGAGTTGGTGGTGCTACTGGAACTGTATCTGGAGATGGTGGACGAGGTGCATGGGGTAATGGTGCATCCGCAGGATCAGGTGGTGGAGTAACAGGTTTATTCTTAAATGGTATCGCAATCGCTGGAGCTGGCGGTGGTGGCGGTGGCGGAGGATCAGGTGGTGGTTACAATGGTAGTGGAACTACTGATGGATGCTATCCTGGTGGTGACGCACAAGGACCTACACAAGGATTGATTTCAACAACAGGAGCTTTAGACTTTGCAAATGGTGGTTCTGGTTCTACTGGTGGTTGTACTGCTGGTGGAGGTGGAGGTGGTGGTGCTGCTTGCGGTATCATCAACTCATCTGCTGGTGGTGTCGGTGGACAAGCGGGTGTTGGACATAATGGTAACGGTGGTGGTACTGGTGGAACACGAGGTGTGTCTGCATATAGAAGTAGTTATTGGGTTGGAGCAGTATCAGAAGATGATCAAGGTTCACTCCCTTGCACTAAAGGATATGTAAAAATACAATTCTCAAATGTCACTGAATATTATGATTTCACTGGTGGTGGTGGCGGACAAGGTGGCGACCTTAATATATCATTTAGTGGTAGTCTTGCTACTTCTGTTACATATACTTTGCAAAGTCCTGGTAATGGTGGTGGAGAAGGAGATAATGGAGGACCAGGATCTATAAATGTAATGTACTTTGGACAAGAGGAAGGAACAACAGTGCCAGGTGGAACTACAAATCCAGCAGGAAGATATTATGAATGTGATAGTGATGGTAATCCTATAGGTAACGCTTCTATTGCTGATGTATGGCAATCATCAACTGATGCTGGTATTAATCAAAGAGAATTTGGTCAGGGAACTGGATCCGCTGCAGGATTTTCTGGTGCTGGTATTCCATATAATAGTCTAACTAAAATACAAAAATATATTGAATTTAAAGGTGCTGCAACTGATGCTGGTGGAAAGAGACAATTAGAGATGGGAACGCTCGATTTCAGAAAAGTAAAGAAAATGAGATTTACTGTTATTCGTGGTAGTAACCAAAATGGTGGAGAAAATCCAGATCAAGCATTAAATGTATTTTATAGAAAAGGAACATCAAATACTGTTACGTTGTTCAGTCAGATATTGTTAGCAGCAAATGTCGATCCTCTTTGGCAAGCAGTAGAAATTGATGTTGCTGAGGCAGATGCAATTAGAGATGCAAATGTAACATTAATTCTAGAACAAGATAGAGGACCCGTATATCAAACTGCACCAGCAAATGATGATAATTATGGTTTAGGTGCTGTCACATTATTCTATGACACTGAAACTTCTACTCAGTTTATATCGACTGGTGGTGCAACACTACAAGGAAATATAGATGAAGGTGGACAAGAGATTAATTCTGATGATGGTATTGATCAAGTAAGAAGAGAAGTATCAGCAGTGCAAGCAGCATTAACAGTTACAGATGGTACATTCACAATGTCATCGTCTACACCTATTACAACACTTGCTACCGTGACAGCAGAGAATAACATTCCTCTTATAACTAAATACCATAGGGTAAAGTATTTAATTAAGGCATTATAAATGGCAACTATAGCATCACCATCATCAACTTCACTATACTTGAATGCCTTTGATAAGAACATTCAGTATGAAGGTATAATGAAAACCATAGACGATGATTATTGGACTAAGGAAATAGTTCCAATATTATATCCTATGTGGGATTCTGATAATGATAAGTTAGAAGTATTTGTGCAGTATAAAGATGGTACTTCAAGAATGAATAAAACCAAATACTCACGTAATCAGAAAACTGGAACATTTAAGTGGATATCATATCAGTTTGACCTAGCACCATTTACAACAGAGGTTGCTGATCTTAATACTAGATTAATTGAGAAGTTTACAGAATATAGACAAGGACAAGAGAACGATTTAGAACGTGCATTAGCAGCATCATTTTCAAAAACTGCGATACTTAACTGGACTAAAGTTGCATTAATTAGAAACTTCCTACTTATGGACAGTGACTGGACACAGCTCGGAGACGCACCGCTTACTGCAGAACAGAAAACACTGTGGCAAACATATAGACAGAAACTAAGAGATATACCACAGGATCAGAAAAATAAAAGTGCTAACACAGTAGTATTTCCTATCACACCAACAAAACATGCTAAACTTGCTGATAGTTTAACTTATCTTGATGATGTATCACACTTCTATACTATACCACAGTCAGTTTATAGTAAGTTCACAACCAGAATCGTAAACTATCTTGCACTAGCAATAGGTACAATAGATATTGATGAAATGCCAGTAACTCGCATCGCTAGACCAGCGGGTAGTATAAATCCAAATACTGGTGATGATACACTAGATGATATACTTAAGATGATTGATGAGGGTGACTTCGGAGAATAATTATGCCATTAATATCACTAAATCCTAAAACTAAAGACATGCTTGCTGCTGATTATGCAAAGTTAAGTAATCAGCACATGATAGTTATTGACAACAGTAAGTATCATACACTTGCAGCAGATAAGAAAGCAACTGTACTTGCATACTATGATGGTATCATACCAGAGGCAGAGATTGATAGAATATTTGAACTAGAGTACATATATTATTATTTTCCGAATGAAAGCATAGCATCAGACTATTGTGAGCAATGGTTTCCACAACCACAGAATTTACCAGACGCAGATCATTATATAAGAGCATATGTTCTCAAACCAAATGGTACAATACCATACGAGAACGCAGATCCTACACCGCCAGGTTGACAACCTAAAAAAGTGTGATAGAATAGGCGTAGTTATCACTTACAGATGAACGTACCNGACCCTTGGATGNTNCAACACTTGCAANTGCAAGCNATACTCAGGGATCATNCGATTCCTGCTGATCAAATGCAGTATCTAGGAGAAAGAGAATACACAACAGAATATNNTGCACACCCAGANTATCATGGAAAACAAATGCCATGGTATNTAATTGGTGGTCAGCATGAAGTTCCAGTTTGTGACATTCAAGANGTTCACAGNNNNTGATGATGNTTAAATAATANAACTTACTATCAANACTATGAGAGATCAAGGTTCAGTAGGAAAGGAATCACCAGAAGTAAAATATGATAGAGCACTCGCTCT
>FUFK010042617.1_pt1 | contig 12419 bp, 14 predicted proteins | sample 1021851 | NCBI WGS metagenome assembly FUFK01 (sample SAMEA51879418, study PRJEB19060) | metagenome
CGCGGGTGATGCGCGCGGGAGTGTTAACGCACCGGCCATGGTTCCCGAATCACCCGGCGTCGGCGGCTTCGCCGGCGTGGAAGATGAACGCCCGACCCTCGGAGGTCACCGCCGCTATCGCGGTGCCGGTCGACGTGACCAGCGCGGACGCGACGAGGTCGTGGCGGCCGACCACGCCCTTCTTGGCACCGTCGGTCGGGACCCGGCCGAGGTTGCCCGAGGACGACAAAGTCACAACACACGGTTCGTCGCTGTCAGTGTCGAACGAGGTGTCGTTCTCCTTGGGGCGCTCGAAGACCGGAATGTCGTCAGCGTTGATGATCTCAGCCCGGCGATCCTGGCCGTGCGTGTCGACAAGTTCGCCGAGCTCGTTCAGCACGAGCTTGCGACGGCGGTCCTCGCTGCCGAGCAACCGCTCGTACTCCGCGATGTCGGTGCGCAGGCCGGCGGCTTCGTCTTCGAGCTCGAGCTTGGCCAGCGCAGTGAGACGACGCAGCGGCATGTCGAGAATGTGCGTGGCCTGGATGACCGACAGCTCGAAGCGTTCAATGAGGCGATCCCGGGCTTCGGCAGCGTTCTCCGACGAGCGGATGATGGCAACCACCTCGTCGATCGCATCGAGGGCGACCAGGAGACCTTCGAGGATGTGGAGGCGATCCTGCGCCTTCTCCAGTCGGAACTGGGTTCGGCGGACGATGACCTCGAGCCGGTGATCGATGTAGGCCTTGCAGAGGTCGTAGAGCCCGAGCGTGGTGGGTACGCCGTCGACGAGCACCACATTGTTGATGCCGAAGGACTCCTCGAGCGGGGTGAGGCGATACAGCTCCTGGAGCACCGCCTGCGGATTGACGGCCGGCTTCACATCGATCTGGATCATGAGGCCATTCATGTCGGACAGGTCGGCAATGCCCTCGATACCGACGAGCTTGCCGTTGTTGGCGAGCTCCTGAACCTTGCCGATCACCCGCTCCGGACCCACGAGGTAGGGCAGTTCGGTCACCATGATCGACTGCCGGTTGCGACTGGTCTGCTCGACGTGGGCCTTGGCCCGGATGCGGAACGTGCCGCGGCCCGTCTCATAGGCCTCGCGTAGGCCGTCGTCGACGACAATGCCGCCCGACGGAAAGTCGGGGCCGGGCAGCACGGCCATGAGTTCGTCGATCGTCGGCTTGGGCCGACGCTTGGTCATGACGATCTCGATCGCATCGGCGACCTCGCGCAGATTGTGCGGGGCCATGTTGGTGGCCATACCCACCGCGATGCCGCTGGTGCCGTTGACGAGAATGTTGGGCAGCGCCGCCGGCAACACGACCGGCTCATCACCCTCGCCGTCGTAGGTGGTGCGAAAGTCGACCGTGTCCTCGTCGAGTTCGCGGACCATGTCCATCGCCGGCTCGGCCAGCCGGCACTCGGTATAACGCGCAGCGGCGGGCGGATCGTCGAGCGAACCGAAATTGCCCTGCGGATCGATGAACGGAACCATCCGCGAAAAGTCCTGCCCCATGCGGGTCAAGGTGTCGTAGATGGCGGCATCGCCGTGCGGGTGGTAGCGGCCCATCGTGTCGCCCACGATGCGAGCCGACTTGCGATACGGCGTGCCGGGACGGATGCCCATCTGCAACATCGACCAGAGAATGCGGCGCTGCACCGGCTTGAGGCCGTCGCGCACATCGGGAATGGCACGAGATGTGATGACCGAGAGGGAGTAGGCGAGGAAACTCTCGCTCATCTCCTCGGCAACGGGCACCTCCACGACTTCGCGAGCGAACCCACCGTCGAATTCGAGCTGTCGAGACATGTCGCTGACCGTAGTCAGGGGCTGTGACCCTCAGGTGGAGGGGCGGATGCCTCGGCCCGTCGAGCGCTCAACTCAATGTGTCGAGGTACTCGGTGACGAGCGGCAGGCCGGCGCCGAAGGCCGCTGCGTTGTTCCCGAAACCGACCCGGACGAAGCCCTCCATGCCCAAGGCGCTACCCGGCGTGAACATCACACTGCCGGCACCCTCGACGAGACCGACACAGAATTCGCGAGAGGTCAGGTCGGCGTCGTAGCGCAGCAAGGTGACCGTGCCGCCCTGAGGACGGGTCCACGAGACACGTGACTCCGTCTCAACCCACGCAGCGAGCGTGTCGAGGTTGGCTCGCACGAGCGCCCGATTGCGACCGAGGATCGCCTCGGCGCTCTCCAGCGCGAGCGACGCGAGATGGTCGTCGATCATGCCGACACTGATGGTGTTGTAGTCGCGGTGGATCGTGACGTCGTGCAGAAGCCCGGCTGGTCCGGTGATCCAACCAAGGCGAAGCCCGGCGAGCGAGAACGCTTTCGACATCGACCCGACGGCGATCGCCCGATCGGAGAGATCGACCACCGACACCGTCGTCCCGCTCCCCCGCTGATCGATACCCCGGTAGACCTCATCGCAGAGCAGCCAGGCGCCGGCTTGCTCACACGCATCGGCGATCGTCTGCAGCGTCGGCCGCTCGAGCAGTGCTCCGGTCGGGTTGTTCGGGTTGGTGAGCGAGACGACCTTTGTCCCTGGCGTGATCGCGCCGACGAGTTCGTCGACGTCGAGCTGCCAACCGTGCTCCTCGCGCAGGGGTACCCGGGTGACGTTCGCCCCGAGCGATTCGGGGATCGACGTGTGCTGCTGATAGCTCGGCACGACCGACACGACATGGTCGCCCGGCTCGACCAGGGCCAGGTACACGAGCTGATTCGCCCCGATGGCACCGTGGGTGACCAGCGTGTTCTCCCCGGTCTGATGCTCGTACAGGGCGGCGATGGCCGAGCGCAGACGATCGGATCCCTCGATCGCGCCGTAGGTCAGCTTCATGTCGAGGAGTTCGTGGAGATGCTCGGAGCTCTGACCTGACAACTGCAGGAGCTCCTCGACGGTGATCGAGTCACAGCAGGTCTCGGCCAGGTTGTGTCGGCAGCGGGTCTCGTATTCGTTCATCCACTGCTCGACACCGAACGGGGCGATCTGCATGGCGGCGAGGCTAGACCAGCGATGGTGCCCGGCTCAGATCGGTTGCCAGGCTCGCACCAGCGCGGCCGGCAGTACCGCGGCGCCGAAGTCGGTCAGGCAGTTGTCGGGGTCGACCACGCCGAGNGGNCCCCAGGCCTCGACCGCTACGGCGAACGCCCAGGCGACCCGGGCCCGATCNGTCTTCGGGATCGTNGACGTGACCTCCGGACAACGGTTCACGTGATCGACCAGGACGTCGGGGTCGACATACGTCCCAGCGCCGGCCCGCACGACTCCGAGCACTGCGCCGAGCCAGTCGGCGAACTCGAGTTCCAGCACGGCCTGTCGGGCATCGCCGGTCAACGGCATGAGCGATGCCGGCGCGACTGCGGCAGCAAGCACGGCGAGCACGACATCGGCGTCGGGTTCGTCGAGATCGATCGGCCCGACCGAAGCGGCCAGCCACTGGGCAAGTTCGTCTTCGGTGTCGGCCGCAGCGCGCAGTGTCGCAGCGGCAGCGGCAACGGCAGCCGGATCGAGAGCGTCGGGCGCCAGAGGCTCCCCAAGGGCCCGGCGCACCACATCCGCAGCCCACGCGTCGTCGTCGGGATCCCGCTCCGGAAGATCGGGCACATCGGGTTCGATCCATACAGGCGGTTCGAGGTCGTCGATGCCGAAGGACGAGAGTCGGGCCAGCACCACCCGACCGACAGCGACGAACGATGCCGATGGTTCAGACGTCGCCCGCACCGCCCGGGCGACCCGCTCTGCGAGTTCGGGCGCCGGAACCGAACGGCTCTTCAGGCCCGCCGACTCGTCCGCNGTGGCGTCGAGGAGTTCAGCGGGGCCGACNGTTGCCTCGCCGATCGTCTCACCGGTGTCACCNGCGCCGGGCACCAGGTCAAGGACGAGCACGTGGCGTTCGTCGGCGGCATCGACGAAGCGGAACGCTGCCGAATCGCCCCGCCAGTCGCCGACGATCCACGCCGCCTCGCAGATCGACGTCAGCAACTGATCGGCCCAGGTCGGTGCCGGTTCGAGCGCGGGGTCTCCGAGGTCAACGAGATCCGACACGGCGTCGATCGCCCAGAGCCCNGCGGCAGGACCCGGGCCACCGGCGACGGCGAGTGCCTCGGCCACCGCTGCAGGCCCCTCGGGGTCGATCTCGGCTGCGAGCGCGACGAGGTCGGCAGCCCACACCTCGGCACGAACAGCGTCGAGGTCCAGAAGCTCGTCGGCCTGCTCGATCGCATCTGCGATCAGGGAGGCGAGGGCGGGGTCCAGGGAGTCGGGGTGGTGGTTGAGCACGGGTGCCCGAGCCTACCGGTGGCCTCTCGGGGAGGACGCGGCGGGCGTAGGGTGCAGCCGTGCCCGAACTGCCCGAGGTCGAGACGATCCGCCGTCAACTCGCACCAAAGCTGATCGACGCAGCGATCGTCGACGCGGGCGCACACTGGTCGGCAAAGTTCACGCCGGCACTCGACGCCGTCGGCACGGAGATCGTCGGTACCCGTCGACGCGGCAAGTACCTACTGTTCGACCTCGACCCGGGCGCCGATGGTGGACCACCGCGTGAGCTGGTCGTCCATCTCGGGATGACCGGTCGCCTCGCCGTCCACGAACCCGGCAGTGCACTTGCGCTCCNCGACCCGGCCACCGAGCCGCACCTGCGGGCCTGGTGGCGGCTCGATGACGACCGGGTGTTGACGTTCCACGACATCCGCCGCTTCGGGCGCATCCACGTCGCTGACTCAGGCGACTACCGCGACATCCCGACACTGCACGCCTTGGGGCCCGAGCCATGGGATCCCGACTTCAACGGCAAGCACCTCGCCGCGTTCGTAAAGCGCAGCGACCGGCACCTCAAGACCATCCTGCTGGCGCAGCGGGCCGTCGCCGGTGTCGGCAACATCTATGCCGACGAGGCGCTGTGGAATGCCCGCATTAACCCGGCGACCCGGCGGCTCTCACGCCAACGAGCCGATGAGCTCGTCGTCGCGATCCGGCGGGCACTCGAATCCGGACTTGCGCATGGCGGCACGACCCTTCGGGACTATGTCGACTCCGACGGAGCGCGGGGCGGCAATCAGCACGAACTCGCCTGCTACGGACGAGGAGGCGAACCGTGCCTGCGCTGTGGCGAGGAGCTCCGTACCCGGGTCATCGACGCTCGCACGACCACCTGGTGCCCAGTCTGCCAAGCGCGGTAAGCCGAACCAACCCCCGGCCTGTTCAGCTCAGCTGATAGAGATCCGCCGTAGCAGCCGGTTCGCCTCAGGGGCCAGGACTTCACGCCGGCGGTGTGAGCCAATCACGACGTAGAGCACAAAGCGCCGTTCACGAACAGTGAAAAAGCGTTGGAGGCCTGACTGGCCCGGCAGACGGCGCTGGAGCTGATCCGGCGAGAAGTCTTGGCTGTGCAGGTCGACGGGCAGCCCCTTCCTCGACGCGAATAGTGCGCCGGGCCGGCTTGACTGGTCGAACTCAAGGAGCGCCACGAACACGGCGTTGGCGTCCATGGTCTCAACCGCGCCGGAGCCGTAGTCGCCTCGCTCTGCGGGCATGACGAAGTTCGCAAGGTGAGCAACGACACGGCCACCGCTCTTGGCGAACCTTGAGAAGTCCGAAGGCGACGGTGAGCCCTCAGCCCATGCGAGCTCGGCTTCCCACCCATCAGGAACATCGATGCTGACACCGCTCAGAACGATGTGAAAGTTCACCGTGACCGCCCAATCCTTGAGCGTGGAAGCCGTATGCGAGAGCTGTTCACGCGGAAACACCCCCTGCGGCGATGACCGCAGCAGCGCCAAGCAGTCCGACAATCGATGCACCAACAATCCGGACCGTGTCGCCGACAGCGTCGAGGCGACGATGGAGCCCTTTGAGATCATCAACGGTGTGGACTCGGGTGTTAGCTAGGGCCATTGCGGCTCGAATCCCACCGTATCCCACACCGAGTACGATCGCTGCCGGCGGAACCAACACCAGGCCAGCCACGACGACGGGAACGAAGAGCGCGGTGTTGACGACAGTCACGAAACCGAGGCCAAGCTGCACGCCGAAACCAAAGCCGTAGACCCACCCCCGATAAGAGGTGAGCCAAGTCTCATCGACCTGGCGATGACCCGGGATCGAGCGGCCCGAGATGTCGAATACGGCAGCGGCCACCGAAACGCATCCAACGACGGCGAGCTGGGCCGCTAGCGGGAGTGAGCCGCCGAACGCTGGTCGAACAGCTGTCCCCAGGCCGGTGAGCAAGAGACCCAGAAGCGCGCCGCCAAGGAGATGGCCGAGCGTGAGCGCAGCTGCGGTGAGCCCCCAATGTTGTCCCCGTGCCCGCTCACCGAGCGGGGTGATGCTGCTCAGCATCGACAAGCCTCAAGGCGACCACGCTGCCCGCACCGCAGACACGCCGGCGACGGTGATGACCAGCCCAGCGAGAAGCAGGCCAGTCATGACGACGCTCCCGTGGCGGGAGGTTCGGGACCGTCGGCCGAGGGCGGCACGCGATCGGGATAGAGGCTGGGATGACCAGGACCGATACCGGCAGCGCCGAGGGCTTGGTCGGCACTTGTGAAACCGCCGGGTGGAACCTCGCCACCGGCAATCAAAGCATCGCCGACCGCTTGGCCGAGCAGTCCACTGATCTGGTCCCAGGTAGTGGCGGTCCCGGACCCGACAACCGAACGATCGGTGCCATCGACAAGCGTGAAGAACGGACTACCGGGTATCTCGAGCGCCTGCCAGGTAGCCGACGAGCACACGACACGCACACCGGGTGGCGCTAGTTCGGCGAGGCGCGAGACTGAGTCGTGTTCGGGATCTTGAGCGACAATGACGAGTCGGGTATCGATGCCCGGGAACTCGAGCGCAGTATCGCGGAAGGTTTCCCAGAAGTGCTGACACGTGCGACATCCCGATGAGAGAAAGGCGAGCAGGGTGTGATGCTCGCCGCTGAGCGCGACCTTCACCGGTCCGCCACCGGGTACTGAGCCAGTAATATCAGCCACGGTCGAGTCGGCAGAGCGAGTCAGACCAGGCCGAACCGCAACTGGGCTGGCGAGTTCCGTTCTCCCAGCGCCTTCGAGCGGCACACCGGCCCGGTCGAGGGCCCGCAGGATCTCGGCGTGGGTGCGCAAAAGGCCAAAGACAATCACTGACAAAACACCAACTGCAACAGCAAGCAAAATCACGAGCACCGTCATCGGACCTACTCCGGACCACGCACACGACTACCGGTTGCCGCAGCCACATTGTGGTGATAGCGGAACAAGAAGGCGGCGATCTGGGCTCGGTCGACGTTGTCGGCGGGACCGAAGCGGGAGGGGCTCACGCCCATGGTTATACCGGTGGCGTTCGCCCAAGCAACGGGCTCGTCGTAGTACGCCGATGCCTCGACGTCGTCGAAGCCGTGGGCTGGGCTACCACTCGGGCGACCCGCCGCCCGCCAAAGCAGGGTGATCGCCTCAGCCCGAGTGACCTCTCGGTCGGGCGAAAACGTACTGGCCGACGTTCCGCGGGTGATGTTCTTCTCGGACATCCACGCGACCGCCGGGCCGTAGTAGGCGTCGGCTGACACATCGGAGAACACACTCTGCGCCGCAGCTGTAGGGCGGCCGAAGTAGCGCCAAAGAAAGGCAGCGATGTGCGCACGAGTCGCCACTTCGCGCGGCCCAAAGAGGTCAGCGGTAAAGCCGGTTGTGATCCCTTGCTCTGCCATCCAGAGCACCGGCTCGGTGTACCAGGAATCGGGCGCGACGTCCGTGAAACCCTGGTGCAGACACGGTCGGTCGTGTAGGGCGGTCTGGTTGTCGGTCGCAACCTCGGTGGTACAGCTGTGATCCCAGTCCCATGGCGGTACACAAGTGACGATCCGGCACGCGATCGCGCCAAGGCACGGCACGTGCTGGTTGCACTGCCCGTACCGAAAGCGGGTGCAGTCGACCGCGCGTGAGTGGCAATCACCGCCGGCACAACGACAATCGGCCGAAGTGCATTCGCTCTTGCAGACGCCCGAGCCGTTACAACCGCAGCTGGCATCGCACGGCAAGTTGCAGTCGAGGTAGTAGCGCGGCCGTGGACTGCCGATGTCACAGAAACCACTGCCGTCAGCCTTCCACCATCCGGCGACGATTGTGCCGGGGGGGCAAAGGTTCTCGCCAGTGAGAAAGCAGCAGAAGTCGGTATAGCCATCACAACAACCGTCGCGACAGTCGCACTGCAGGCCTTGGCAGTTGCAGATCGCAGCGTGGGCTGTGGTGGGCCGCAGCACATAGGTCGCCGGCGCAACGGCCATTGCGGTGGCGCCTAAAGCTGACTTTGATAGGAATCCCCGTCGGCTCGATCGCCGATCGACCACGCGACTCAGGGCATCTACAACCGTGCGGCTCACGAGTACTCCACACGGGTGGGCTTGCGGGCCTCAAGGGCCTCGGGCAGTGCAGTGAAGAAAACCAGTTCGAGCCCAGCGAGCACACCGATCATGACGACAAAGCCGATGCCTGTGGCGGGTTGGTCTTTCATGACCTCAAGCGGTGAACGGCTGGCGACCGCAACAAACGAGCACACCGCAAGGGTGAGGTTTCCGACGACGTGCAGCCACGTTGGTGGCGCGTCGACACGACCGAAACATCCGCAAGACTCGGCGCCGACCGACATCGCTCGCCACACTGCGACGGAGAACGCTATGTAGAGCACCCCAACGATGACGCTTAGAACCGCTAAGTCGCTCAGCAAGGCTGCAATTCCAAGCGTGATCTCGGTAACCCCAAGGGTCAGTGTAAGGCGGGTGCCGGTGATGGGCCCGAATGCGAACGCGCCAAGGTCCTCGATCATCGCAGCTGTTGTTGCTGGCCTAACCACCTTCACCGCCCCGGCGATCACCAGCAAAACCGCAGCAGAGGCATACAAGGCAGTTACGGCGTCCATGTTGGCGACCACCCTAACCATGGCGACGTCACCGCAACGAACCCAGCACCGGTACGGTGGCCTCATGGCTGAACGGCCCGACTTCTACGACCTGATCGCCCAGAACCGGCGTCGAACGTGGGTTCTGATGTTCTCGTTCTTCGTCCTACTTGTACTGGTCGGCATCGCCGTCAGCATCATCGTGGGCGGTGGACTCATCGGCGTGATGTTCGCCGTCGCGATCTCATTCGGCATCACGTTCAGTTCGTACTTTTCCTCGGCGTCCATCGCGCTCACCGCCACACGGGCAAAGCCGGCCGCCCGAGAGGAATTCGGGCGCCTGCACAATCTGGTCGAGGAGGTCTCGATCGCTGCCGGCGTCCCGAAGCCGGGTGTCTACGTCGTCCACGACCCCTCCCCCAACGCCTTTGCCACCGGCCGCAACGCCGACAACGCCGCGGTTGCCGTCACCACGGGCTTGATGGACAAGATGAACCGAACGGAACTCGAAGGGGTGATCGCCCACGAAGTTGCGCACATCCGCAATGGCGACATCTTGGTGATGACCGTCGCCGTCGCCACCGTCGGCGCCATCGCGATGATCTCCGACATCTTCTTCCGGATGCTCTACTGGGGTGGCTTTACCGGCGGCGGTGCCTCACACCGAAGCAGCAGCAACAACAACAGCAACAGCAACGGTGCCGTGTTGCTGATCGTCCTGGCCGCGATCGTCTTCGTTGCGCTTCTCGCCCCACTCGCAGCAACCCTGCTCAAAGCCGCTGTGTCGCGCAGCCGGGAATCGCTCGCTGATGCCACCGCTGTCGAGATCACCCGCTACCCGGGCGGCCTCCGCAGCGCGCTCGAGAAACTCGACGCCGACATCACCGTCGTGAAGCGCACCTCCCACGCCACCTCCCATCTGTGGATCGAGTCGCCCGACGACCACGAGACCGACGACCGAGGACGCAAGTTCAACGATCGGTTCTCGACCCATCCACCCCTCGCCGAGCGGATCAACATCCTTCGCGAGATGGAGGGCATGCCGCCGTATGAGGGTCCCGACCCGGCCGTGTCCGAGGCGCTGCGCACCATGCAAGACGACCGCAACCACCCCGAGTCGGTGGCCGCCATGGTCGAGACTCCGGGCCGGGTGGCACTTTTTGAGGGCGCAGCCGCCCGCTCCGTCGATCTCGATTCGATCTTCGCTGGTGCCGGCGAGGTCGCCGACGAGGACGACGACCCCGATCACGCCCGGGCCGGCTGGTACGCCGACCCGTCGGGTGAACCCGCCACCCTGCGCTACTGGAACGGCTCGGACTGGACCGACCACGTCCACACGATCCCTGGCGGCAACGATCTCTGCGAGTCCAGCGCACGCCGCGCGTCGTGACCGAGCCCGAGCCGACCGTCGGCGTCGGGCCTCATCCCGACCCGTGGCCCGACGACCCACGCCTCGATCCGGTGTTGTTGGCCGAGGGTGATCGCCGCAATGTGCTCGACGTCTACCGCTACTGGTCGGTCGAGGCGATCGTCGCTGACCTCGACACCCGTCGGCATCCGTTTCACGTCGCGATCGAGAACTGGGAACACGATCGCAACATCGGCACGGTGGTGCGGACCGCAAACGCGTTTTTGGCCGCCGAGGTGCACATCGTCGGGAAACGGAAGTGGAACCGGCGCGGCGCAATGATGACCGACGTCTACCAGCACGTCCGGCACCACGAATCGATCGAGTCGTTACTCAACTGGGCTGCCGCCCACGCCGACGGCCCGCTTCCGGTGATCGGGGTCGACAACCTGCCGGGATCCGTGCCGATCGAGTCGGCTGAACTGCCCCAGCGATGCCTCCTGCTCTTCGGTCAGGAGGGTCCGGGCCTATCAGCCGCCGCTCATGCCGCCGCTGAGCAGGTGTGTTCCATCGCTCAGTTCGGCTCGACCCGCAGCATCAACGCCGGCGTCGCCGCCGGCATCGCGATGCACGCCTGGGTGCGCCGCTGGGCCGACTGACGCGTCTGCTGAAGGCGAGATACCGCCGGCTACTCGACCATGGCGATGAGTTCCTCGTCGGACGGGATCTCCACGCCCGGGAGGTAGTACGTGTACAGCCCACCGATCACGGTCTCGAGATCGCCGAAGTCCGACGAGGCGAGCGTGACCGTGACCATGGAGCCGTAGACGTGTACTGCCGAGACGCCACCGGCATCGAAGAGCCGCTTGGCCAGCTCGGAGGCCGGATCATCGGCTCGGATCTCGTCGCCCATCTCGTAGCGGACGTGGCCCATCCCGGTGAGGCTGCGATTCAGCTCGAAGCGCAGGATGCCCGGACGGGGCGACGATGTCGTGATGAGGGTGACCGGCTGACCCATAGCGCCTCGAAGACTAGCGACTCCGCGTCCGCCAGACCCACATCGCAGCGCCGATCGAGAGGACCATCAGCACCGAGTGGACCACCTTGAACGAGGCATCGTGGTTGGCATCGAGCACGATGCCGCCACCGCGGACGAGCCAGTAGCCGATCGTCCACCAGATCAGGACCGGCAGGACCCGATTCCGAGCGGATCGACGAAGGGCGACCACGGCCAACGCGACGAAGACGACGACCACCCCGAGGCGCCAGGTAGTCCCCCAGGCCGACAGCGCATCGTTCGACACGACGTTTCGGGTGCGCGACGCCCACAGGAAGAGGGTCCAGCCGATCAAGACGGTGAACGCCGGCCAGGCGCGAAGACGGTCGAGCACGATCAGAACAGACCGAGCTGGGTGTCGTCGACGGTGCGGGCCTGGCCGGTCCAGCGGAGGTCGTCCATAAACACCCATCGTCGACGATGGATCGCCGAGGGGCCGAGCCCGGCAAGCGCCGCCTTGTGGCGGGGGCACGGGTACCCCTTGTTTCCGGCAAAGGCGTACGCCGGAAAGATGCGGTGCCAGCGCTCCATCATGCGGTCGCGGGTGACCTTGGCGACGATCGATGCCGCGGCGATCGACAACGAGACGGTGTCGCCCTTCACCAGCATCGTGGTNGGGTGGGTNTCGACGAAGTCCCAGTTGCCGTCGACGAGGACATGATCCACTGCGATACCGAGCCCACTGATGGCCCGCTGCGCCGCAAGCTTCTGGGCTGCCGACATGCCGAGTTCGTCGCACTCGGCCTGGCTTGCATGGGCAACGCTGACATGGTCGGCCCATTCGTTCACCCGGTCGAACATGACCTCGCGCTCTGCGGCAGTGAGCATCTTGGAGTCGCGCACCTTGTAGAGCCGCTTGTCACGCGGCACGACGACGGCAGCCAGCGTGAGTGGCCCAGCCCAGGCCCCGCGACCGACCTCGTCGATGCCGACGACGATCTCATCGCCGGCATCCCAACGTGCTCGTTCGACCCGAAGGCCGGGCGCCTTCGCCTTCAACGCTCCGCGCAGCTGCGGTGCTCTCGAGCTCACGACAGCGACGGTGGCGGATCGTTCGGGTCGAGCCGGACACCTTCCCGCTGCGCCTCAGAGGCCGGTGGTGCGGCGGGCACCTCATCCACATCAGCGACGAGCATCG
>FUFK010050636.1_pt1 | contig 12417 bp, 14 predicted proteins | sample 1021851 | NCBI WGS metagenome assembly FUFK01 (sample SAMEA51879418, study PRJEB19060) | metagenome
TCACAATCTTCCTCATCATTATGTGTCATAGGTGGTATATAATCATTCATTGCTGAATTAGGGTCTTTGATTACATCTTCTACTTTACCATCCATAGTGTTGTGATAGTAAGATGTTTTCCACCCATATTTGTATGTTGTCAATAAGTCTTTGGCCATTACAGATACAGGAACTTCTCCGTTATCGTAGTTTTCAGGATTGTATGACCAATTACCTGATATTGCTTGATCAAAAAACTTTTGCATTACAGATACTACATTTATATATCCCGTATTATCAGGCATGTCCCATAGTAGAGTGTATGCATTTTTTAGATGTGAATACTGAGGCACTATTTGTTTGAGTGTGCCTTTTTTACTCTTTTTCACTGACAAATAATCTCTTGGTGGTTCTATNCCNTTTGTTGCNTTCGATGTCACACTAGATGACTCNCTCGGCATTTGTGCAGNNAGTGTNGAGTGTCTCAAACCATAGTCTTGNATGTCTTGTCTTAANTGTTCCCAATCACATTTTAGATCATNAGGNGNAATCTCNTCNACATCTTTNTTGTATGTATCGATAGGTAATATACCTTGTGAATACTTAGTTCTATGATAGTATGAACATGCGCCTTTTTCTTTTGCCAANATTCATAGAAGAGTTAAGTAGATGATACTGAAACTTCTCCGTGAGTTCGTGGACGAGACTCCAGGCGCTCTGGTCACTGTATTTTACCTTGTTTTTCGCAAGAAAGTGTGCAAGACCAATGTATCCTATACCTAAACTTCTTCGTGCAATAGTTGATTTTTGAGCGGCTGATACTGGATATTCTTGATAATCTATCAGTTCGTCTAGACCTCTTACTGCGAGGTCACAAATGTCTTCAAACTCTTCGTCTTTAATAATACCTACATTCAATGCACTTAATATACATAATGCAATCTCACCATCGCCATCAATATGTTGTATAGGGTCTGTAGGTAAAGTAATCTCTTGACAAAGATTACTCATGTTTACTTTGTCAAGAAAACTACTATGAGAATTACAGTGATCTATATTCATAATGTAAATACGGCCAGTCTCCGCTCTCTCTTTTAATATATCTGTAAATAATTCTCTTGCACTAATCTTGTTTTTTGGTATCGATGTTGCTCTCTCATACTTCTCATACATTTCGTCAAACTCAGGTGTACCGAATGCATCGTATAAATCAGGCACATCATGAGGACTAAACAATGTAATCTCCTCGTTTGCAAGAAATCTCTTATAGAACAACTCACTAATCTGTATACTATAATCTAGTTTTCTTACTCTGTTATCCTCAGTGCCTTTGTTATTTTTGAGAACNATGATGTCTTCNATTTCTTGGTGCCATATAGGAAAGTGGACAGTTGCACTTCCGCCTCTGACACCNTTTTGTGTGCAACATCTAACTGTTGATTCAAACTTTTTAAGGAACGGTATAACTCCTGTATGTTGGACTTCACCGCCTCTAATTCTACTTCCAAGGCCTCTAATTCTTCCTGCATTTATCCCTATCCCTGCTCTCTGAGCTACATATCGACCAATCGCCATATCACTTGCAAATAATGAATCTAATGTATCGTCACTATCTACTAGAACACATGATGCAAATTGTTTTAGTGGTGTTCTGACACCTGCCATGATAGGTGTTGGTATGTTAATTTTAAAAGTAGATATCGCATCATAATATCTCTTCACATAATCTAATCTTTCGCCGTTATCGTATTTCATGAACAGTGTCATTGCAATTAACATATACATGAATTGTGGTGTTTCGAATATTTTATTTGTTGACCTATCTTGAACTAGATACTTATCTACTACTTGTTGTAGACCTGCATATGTAAATTCTGTATCTCTACTATGTCTGAGATACGAATCTATTTTATCTAGTTCTTCATCTGTATAATGTTTTCTTAAATCTTTTGTGTAGAGACCTGCATCTATGTTTCTTTCTAATATGTCTTTGATGTGTGGGTAGATTTCACTATCTTTCCACTTTGTGTTGAATACTTGTTTCTGAATCGCAAACAANAATAATCTAGATGCAACAAACTGATAGTTAGGNGATTCTAAACTAATCAGATCACTTGCACTTTTGACAAGTATCTTTTGTATTTCTTGTGTTGTTATNCCATCATAGAATTGTAGACCACTNTTCATCTCTACAGANGACTCNGATACACCTGTAATGCCTCTACANGCCTTCTCGACCATTCTATGTATTTTATCTAGATCAATGTCAACTTTTGAACCGTCTGACTTAATAACTTTTATTTCTGAATTCATATCTTTTTATACTCCACCAATTGTAATTTTGCTGAGAGACCTGAAACTGTATTACGATTGATGATTTCTAACACATCATTTTCACTTAAACCACTCATTATCATGTCGTTAATGTCTTTACAATCTTTTATTCTCTTATCATTCCAGATGCACACACGATAACCAAGTCTGATAACTTCTTCTATTTTTTTAATTATCTCTTTGTTTCGTGGTTCATTGTCATAGATAAGTATTACTTGATCTTTTATATCTTCTGGTAATTTCTTAAAATCACTTCCTGCAACTGCAATAGAATTAGGAAGGAATAAACTATCTATAGGTCCCTCTGTCACATAGATAGTTTTTGACCTGTCCACATTGTTAAGGTTGTAGATGAGTGGAACATCATCTCGGAATCTCATGGTCAAATATCGCAAAGGTGAATCGTTGATCGCTCTGCCTGTTAAACCAATCAAGTCCCCATTCTCATTATAGAATGGCAAAATAATTCTAGGGTCATTGCCTAACACTCTATCTTTATACTTATCAGATAGAAGATGTAATGTTTGTGCCTGTGATACAAACCACATGTCTTGCATCTTAAATTCTGGTATCTTTCTGTCAAGCAAATAGTTTCTTGCCTCTGACTTCTCTGATACTGGAAAGGCAATCGCCTTCAAATCATTCTCTTTTTTATTTAGAATTTCTGTTCTTGGAGTGAACTTAAATTGGTCACTCGACAACATTTTTTTCTTAGGTTTGTGACCTTTCTCTGAAAGAAATTCTTTNAGATACTCTTTATGTATAGTAGGAAAATTNTCTTTTAAAAAGTTTACACTTGATGTCGTNTTACTACAGTTATGNCACTTNTANATNAANGANTGTTCTTTTACAAAGTGATAACCTCTNGCTTTGTAAANATTCTTTTGTGANTCGCCACAATANGGACATCTATGATTGAGTGTATTCTCATTGACCCATTTNGCCCTGTCGAGATTCGACATGACCATAGATAANTATTTTCTTTCCAACCACAGCATTACATCTATTATACTGTGTGATACAAGGTTTTACAAGTCGTTTTTACTTATATTTTTGAGTTTCTTTTTAGGCACTTGAATGACATATCTGTTCTCAACAACTTTAGGTTTATCTTGTTCAATTCTTCTCGCAATCAAACCTGTTGATGATACTAATAGTAGCACCGCTAAAGGGTCAAATACGAAGATGAGTGCATAAATCACCCACCTTACAGCATTGTCAAGATACTTGACAGAATCATCTTGCCCATATATGACTTCTGCCACATATTTTATAGGACCAATCTCCGCTTCTTGTTCTATTTGTAGTCTTTGTAGTGGTAATTTGTCTTCGTTTAATTTTACTATATCATCTACTAATATGTCAATATCATTTGCGATTTCTATTCTCTCATCTCTCTGTCTTCTATCGATATAGTTTCTATCTTGTGGTCTTGCAGTGTCTATAATGTTATCTAGATTTGCAACTCTGTCTTCTAATCTTGTCAATTGTGATTCTTTTGATTCTATTCTTTTATCTATGATAGACATCTCTAGTGTGTATGAATCACCTACAAGTGTTGTTTCTATATTCGCCTTTGATAGATATCCGAATATACCTAACGATGTAATCAACATTAAGACACCTACTGCCGTGACAAGATAATACTTCATGTAGTTTAGTTTATCCCACGCAAGATGTAGAAAAGCTGCCGTGACTAATTTACCTACTTCTAATGCAGTCATCATAACTACAGTGCCGATGTAAGCGCCTGCAAATATGGTCGCCATACCTATAATCGAAAAATAGGCAGCTATTCCTGCAATGCCCACTGATGTAAATAGGGCGAGCCAATTTAAAAATTTTAACATATTATTTGTAGTCGTATCTTNTCAGTATGCGAGTGTAGAGTTTTTCTGCTTCTTTCTTATTTCTTTTCTTGTATGTGCTTCTACTTCGCACTAAAGGTGTATCTGTCGATACTGCAACTCCTGTTGCATTCACTGGTGCATCTTCTTTTAATTCGTAATCAAAATCTATATAATCATTCAAACTATCTGCAAGTTTGATACCTGCACTGTAATCCATAGGGTAATGTAGTCCTGCGTTTACACGACCATACGCAGTCTTATCTGCCATCTTTCTTAAATTTTTCTTGTGGCCTGGATATTTTTTACCATAAAAGTTTGCGACAACATATGGTTGCACTGTATGTCCTGAAGGATATGATGGCGTTGATGCAGTGCCAGTTTTTAACTTTTTAAGTTTTACTTTGTATTTTTCTGCAAGTTGATATGGTCTAGGATAATTAAATGTGTTTTTGTAGTGTCTAATGATAGGCACACATTGGTCTTCAATGAATTCTATCATATCTTCGTTATAATCTAAATCGTTATTATCCATATACTCTTTGATGTAGTATGATGCATCTTCGTCTGTGTGTATGTATTCTTGTTTCTCTTGATCAGTTGCATCTTCTACTTCTGATATGGTCTTCATCATTTGTTCTTTTGCTTCTTTACTATCAGGTGATGGTGGTTTTGGTAAAACTATTTTGTCCCAACCTGATTTGAATATTTTAACTTTCTTATATTTTATAGGTTTTAGTTTTTCCTCATCGTCTTCATACTTCATCTCTTTCATCTTAACAATATTTTCTATGAATAGAGTTGACTCTTGTTGTATACCTAATTTCTTATCGACTGCCTTAGCACCTTTCTCTATACCACCTTTCATAGACTGAGCCCAATCGACCATTTTCTTTTTCATTTCTTTACCTTTCTCTGTTTGACCAGCACTTTGTAGACCTGAATATGTCAACGCAAGTGCAAGACCTGTTGTGCCACCCATCCAGATTGGTAAACCACCTGTCGCCATACCAGCACTCAATAACCCTATACCTTTTATGCCATCTGGTGTTGCAATTAGTTCTCTAAAACCAGCCTCACCTGCAAATGCTTGAGGTATAATAGTTAGATCGAAATCAGATTCTATGTCACCTGAAAATGACATTCTCAACCACTGACCTATCGCAAGACCTGATACTGCGACTGCACTTAATGTTGCAAGTGCCTTATTTTGTTTCATGAACTCATCTACTTTGACTATGCCTTTCTCTAACTTTTGAAATGCATCTGTATCATGTATAGCGGCCCCACCAACAGTTAGAGATTTACCGACAGTTCTCAATGTACCCATAACAACTCTAGATGATGCAGATATAGAACCACCAATTGCCTTAACAGTATTGTAAACTGATGGTTGTTTGAATGCAGTTGCAATTGTTTCTAAATCTACACCTACTGCATCTCTTACACTCTGAACATGTTGTTTTAAATCTGCGACTGTATCAGGCAAAGATTTTTCTGCATCGTCTTGTTTACTTTCAGGTTCTTTCTTAGGTTCTTCTTTGTCTTTTGATTTGTTTTTTCTTAGTTCGTCTCTTTTTCTTTTTAATTGTTTTGCTTTCTCTGACTTAGGATGATCTTTTAGATATTGGTCTTGTTCATCTGGTGACATGTTGAAAAACCAATTATCTTTCTCTTCTAATAATAGTTCTTCTACTATTTGATCAATAGTGTCACAATACTTTTGATAGTCTTCGTCTATGTGATATAATACTTCTTCAATATACATCTTCTGCCGTAAAATAAACAGTATCTTGTTCTATTTTACCCTCGTATATCTTGATGCCATATATTAACGAGTTTTCTTGAACATCAACGATTTTTGTTTTTTCTGGATAAACTTTGAAATCACCGTTCTCATCCCAATTTTGCTTCAGTTGTTGTCTTAGATGATAATGTCCGCCATTCATTCTTCTTGTGCATAGTTTACCAACTTCCATAGATTCTGTGATGACTTCTGCATCTATCATATTGAGTTCTTTCAAATGTCTGTAAAAATCCTCATACAATTGTTCTGCCTGTTCATCATCTAAATCATGTTCTTCTTTTAATAATAGTAATGCGACTGCATAAGAGGCTAGTATAGATTTACCACCTGGTATTTTTTCTATGAGTTTCTTTAGATTAAATACTAATCTATGTAAAGGTGTAAGAGAGTTTTTCTCTTCTTTTGATTTAGGGTTGTTAGGTAATTTTTGATTTTTATTGTTTGGGTCTGTAAGAAATTTGATTCTGTTGCCTCTCTCGTCTATAAAACCAAACTTATAGGCAGGCGTTTTTTTAAAAGGTGTGACTAGCATCTTTAAAAAACGAAATACGATTAAACTGTCTATAACTCTTCCGACCATAATACTATTTATGTTATAAAAGTCTTAGTCTCTTCACAAGTGTCTCATCAATTGGTATATCTGTCATCCAGTCTTCTTTTATTAGTTCTAGATATATCAACATAGTCTTGATAGATGACCAGTGTTTGTCTTCTTTGATTTTAAAATGCAACATTCTCATACATGGCTCGAATCCAAATACATTGAATAGACATATAAGATGATTTAACATGAGGCGTTCTCGAAGTTCGCCATTCTCGTGATAACGATGTAGTAATCGTTTTAGATATCTGAATCTGCGTAAGTCTTCATTGAAGTCTTCGATGTCTTCACATTGAGGATCATCGTAATGCTTCATCGCATATGCGTTAAAATTCTTTGCAGTGATTTTGTCAAAAAGACCCATAATATAATAAATTTTTGTTTATACCAGTATATAGGTACAAACTATCTGACTTTTTTGCCTTTCTTTTTAGCGGCTTGTTTCAAGTCTTTAGACCAATTGAATCTTTTTCTCATTTTACTTTTTGCCTTTTTGAGAAACTTCATGGCCATTTGTTTTGCTTTGTCTAGAATGCCCTCTGATATGAGGTCATCTTCTAGTGCTGAAGAAACTATCCATTCTACTGCATTAGAATGTTCATCGTATTCATCTGTAGAATCACCATTTTCATTATTAGAATATGCTTCAATGTAATCAGGTTCATCTTCATCACCATCTACATGGTAATAACCAATCTCTTTACCTTTGTATTTTACATCGAATGTGTATTGTGAGTTGTCATCATCTGAATATGATTTAACTACATCAACTGTTAGACCAAAAACACGAACCTTTTCCTCTCCTAGAAGTTGAGACCTAATATCTTCTAAAAGTTGTCGAGACATTAGACTAGAGAGCCGTATACTTTATAAGAACCTGACTCTAATTGTTCGTATCTAATATTAAGATTAACGATTTTTTCTTCTTTATCTAGTTGGTCTATAGGTGTATCTACTGACTTACCTATTGTCTCACCCATTTGTGAGAATTGTAAGTCTAATTGACCTGATTTACCAAACTCTTCTTCTTGCACTTCACCATGTCCTTCTACTGAATGTTTCTTCATTAGACCTAATAGTGATAGTTTAGACTCCATCTGTGCGATAGCGGCGTGAGGATTTAAAAACTCTGACACTGCACAATGACCTAAGATTGCGTTCACTTTATTTTTTACATCTGGATTATCAATGTCATAAGGCACTTTCTCTGCCTCTAGACCTGAACCTTGTAAAATTGATGTTTCTTGTAAATATTCTTTAAATGTTTTCATATCTATCCTGTTATTGCTACCCCAACGCCTTTAACTTCTGCGTTAGCGGCAAATATTTCGTCAGAACCGTCTTTTTGGACTATCTCAACACCATTCGCTTTTAGAGTGAAAGTGCCTATGAGAGAGTTTGAACTGTTTTCTATAGAAACTAATCTATCTGTAGAACCTGTATTTACAAGTCGCACAGCAGTAGATAGTCCAAAATTAGAACCATTACCTGAGCTTGTACCACAAGCCGCTTCTGAACCTAAAACATGTATTCTCATAATGTTACCTTATAATTAAGCAGCTACTGTAATTGTTCCAGCTGCTGTTCCTATTGCTTCACTATTTGTGATAGTTGAGTTACCACCACCTGCTGTGTCAACAATAGTTCCGCCATTTAATGAAATTGCGTTTGCACCAATACTTAATTCGTCACCTGCGTTTGTAGCTGCATTGTTAGCTCCTATTGCAAGTTCAAATACGAGTTCGTTAGTTGTTGAACCACTTGCATATGATAATGTGTGGTTTGCTCTCTGGTCATTAACAACAGTTAATTGTGGTGTTCCTGATACAGTCACATTCTCGTTAAAGAATACTTTGACTGATAGTGTTCCACCATCTGATTTATCAAATGCTGTTGAGACAAAATCGATTTCAACGATATCTGCCTGACCGATACCAACTGCAAGATCAGCTCCTGTTGCAACTAAAATCTCTTCTAAGTTTCTAGAACCAACTGTTTTCTTTAGAACCCATCCTTCTGGTTTCGCAATACAATTTTTTGCATCAGCGGTATTTAAGTATTTTGGTTTTGATTCGTCTGAATCAGATACTCCCCATAATGCCATTTTATTTTCCTCTCTCTCTTTATTTTGCAACTTTCAATACTGCCTTGAAGACTTTATTGAAACTTGTTTTATCTTTTTGTAATAACTGTAGGTATTTAGTCCTTTGAGGCGCTCGAATACCCATTAAAGCGTCATGAACTTTGACTGCATCGTCTCTTTTTACCTTTATTTTCTTCATATCATCAGTTCGGACTTCACCATCTTTAGTTAAATCTTTGAATTTACGAAGTTGAACTAATATATTTGCATCAGGTCTGTTTTGCACACCTTTTGCTTTTGAGTCCATCGCATCTAAAGCTCTCTGATAGACCTCGTCTTCTTGTGCCTCGCTATACTTACCACCTGCCATTGTAGATATTTTATCTAATCTTTTCTTTAGATCATTTTTATCTTTGGCTTGTGCAACTGCACGAGCAATCTTCTTGTTACCACCGTCAGACATCATGCCAAAGTCTGCAATCTTTTCCATAACTGCATTAACTTCTTTAGCTTTCTTTACATAACCAAGTTTTAACAATTTCTTTCTGAATGCTTTTGTTCTTGCATCAGATGTTAAAATCTTTTCTATGACTTTTTCTGTATTGTTCATTATTTCTCATCAAAATGTTTGACTGTTGACGGGTCACCATATGATTGACGACCTCTCACGACTGCATCAAAGTCTCTTAAATTCTTTTTAGTGCCATTTAAAACTGCAACCAGTTTGTCACCAGCATNCATCTTCGAACTCATCTTTAACTTCATCATTCTAGCAGACTTTTCAAACTTCTTGTATTCAGGTCCGTTTTTGTTTTTAATTTTTAATTGATAAGTAATAGATTCTTCTTTTAATTCATCTTCACGCATCTCTCTATATGAATCCATGATATTTGAACTCATGATAGGTCTGCCCTGTGCATCTTTCTTTCTACTAGCACTTCTATCACTCATCTGTTTCATAGTCGTAAGTTCACCAATCAATGATAATACTTTCTGTTGTGCCTTTAGTATTGCCTCGTATGTAGGATTGAACCCTGTATTTTTGAGTGTCTTGTCACCTGACTTTGCGATTTGTTGATAACCTTTCTTGACTTTTTCCATGTCTTTAGAAAGTTTCTTCGCCATGTTTATTTCTTTATCGGTGACTTCGTTTAACTCAAATGAATCTAAAATCTCTTTCTCTTCCATTGCAGGTAACTCACCCATTTTCTTTGCCATTCTCTTGAAACCTTGTGGATTCTGTTTCATCATAGATTGAAGAACTTTAACACTTGTCATGTTCAAGAGATTTGCAATACCATCAATCTCTTTCTTATCTTTGGTTTTAAATAGTTTACCTATCTTATCACCCATACCCTGTTCTTCTAAAGACTCTGGAAGTTTTGCGTAGTTTTGACCTGGTTTTGGGTTGTTGATATATTGTGCAAAATTACGACCAAATGATTTTTCATACTTTTTAGGATTCTTTGCAATGTCTCTCAACCTATTTAAGTAATCTTTTGGATTCTTTTCGTATGCCTTTCTGTTGTCAACAAAACCATCTTGATTTACTAATTGTGCTAATACTCTGTATATTTTTGCATCTTTCGTTGCCCACACATTAGCAAAATGTCTTTGCATCATATTATTATTTAATGATACTTCTTGTAAGTTTGACTCTACATTAGCTGCAAGCAATTTCTTTGCTTTCATTTTGTCGTAAAATTTGAATTTATAGACTTTGTTATCTTTGGTATCTTTTAGAGTGTAACCATCTCCGATTTGGCCTATCTTGATAATTTTGCCTTCTCTTTTATTACCATTGTTATCATAGAAATCTACTATTCTTCCAACTTTAATTGAGTTTCTTGTTTCTGCGCCCATGCGCTTTTTTGCAAGTTTTCTGTAGTTTTCATCTAATGATTCGTTTGTTGGTTTTTTAGGTGCAGGATTCTTTTTTCTCATATCAACAACAGCAGTCCAGAGTTCTTCTCTAGTCATTGTATCACCTGAACCTGCATCTTTAAATCTCTTAAAGTAATCGTGCATTTTATCATAGATTTCTTCGGGATTTAAAAATGACTTTTTATACTTTTGAAGTTCTCTGTTTGCTTGTGCGTTGTATTGTGCGTTGATTCTTGGATTGTCATGAATAAATGCAAAGTAATAATCACCATCACGAATAGGATAACTTAGAGATGACCATGCATTTTTTAATGCACTATTGTTATAGTAATGGTCGTCTTTATCGTTCTTTAAAATCCACTCTTCTTCTTTAGGATTCCATCTATACTTAGCCGCAAATACTTTGAGTGGCATTTTTTTTGACATCGCCATGATTTACCTCGGCATGCCTTTTGCTACTTTACCTTTTCGCATCTTCTTCATGATGCTTCTTTCCATACTGTTCTCTTCAATTGAGTTTTCCCACATCTTACGAATAGTATCGAACTCATTGAATTTTTTATTTTCTTTTACTTTTTCTACTTCGTTATTGAGTTTCTTAGCATATCTAGACATCATCTGATCAATCTGTTTACCTATTCTGACATACTCTGGACTTCCATGTGGCACATCCATTCTTTTGTTTCTTAACATAGAGATTCTTTTTTGCACTGGTTCTGGCATATTAGTCAATGCCTCNNNCNTNCTTAATCNTTCTNTTTNTAANNNNTGTTGGTCNTTTAANNTCNNTCTATCTTGTGCGTNTTTGAGTGCTANCTTAGCTTTTNNNNCTGCATCTTCACTAAATGATACAGATTTACCAAACTCTTTNGATACTAATTGTTTGAANTTTTNAACTTGTGATTTGTTACCTTGTGCTCTGTATCCTCTGCCACCACCATCTAATAGTTTAATCTTTGCTTGTTTACCAAGTTGTATGATTTTTCTAAATTTNNTTTGATCGCCTCTNTCTTTAGGNTTTTCGTGATTTACTTTGANTTCATCTTCACTTATCATGTCGAGTGTAAACTCAACTGATTCGTTTGCATACTTCAATGCACTCTTGACTTCTGGTGAATTTGCAATTTTATCACCATAGAATTTTTTGATTTCTCTTTGTGCAACTGACATTGCCCCACCTAGATCGAGTGCAACTTCAACTGCTCTTCTAAGTTTGGCATCTTTAACTTTATTTCTTCTGAAATAAGTTGCGACTTCTCTGCCTGTTAATTTCTGTCTGCCGTAAGGACCTAATGGATTGACCTTACCACTTTTATCTAAAACTTCTTTTGCTTCTTGAAATAAATTCATATTACCCTCTTACTTTGGCAGCTAAATCTTTATCTGCACCGCCCCATGTTCCTTTTGACTTAGTTGCAAAGCTGTTCACTCTGGCATGTCCCCATTGGGTCGGGTTTGTGCCAGGTCTATGACCAGTTCTCCAAGCGGCTACGCCTCTTTTGAATACTTGTTTCAATATACCAAAAGGTATACCTGTTTTTTCTGCTTTCTTTTTAAGAGATGCATCTGCATCACTCTCATCTAACTCTTCTGGATGATCTTCCATTGCCTCTTTCAAGTGAACTTCGAACTCTTCATTGTAGGGGAAACCTTTTAAAGGATTGTCGAATACTTGTGAGAAATGTTTTGCAGTATTAGACACTGCATTTTTGTTTTGTTTTTGAGCCTCTTTAATATAAGAATCTACTGCTTCACCTGGTGTCACAGATTGTAGATACTTTGTATATTCTGGTGTTCCTATTTCGTATGGCATATTAATCTCTCTTAGTAATGTCTTTTGCCTTATCTGTCATGTTTTTGATGTCATCTTTTAAGTCTTGAA
>FUFK010053029.1_pt1 | contig 12417 bp, 7 predicted proteins | sample 1021851 | NCBI WGS metagenome assembly FUFK01 (sample SAMEA51879418, study PRJEB19060) | metagenome
GTAAATCTTGTAGCTGTTCCATTAAATGTTGCACTTCCTCCTCCAGATCCGCTTGAACTAGATAATGTATTTATAAAGAAATTTCCAGGGGCTGCTACATCATCCCAAGTACCACTAGCATGACTACCATTATACACCTTCATCTTTCCATCAGAGGTGTTAAAGTATAAGTCACCGTTTTGACGGTTAGCTCCAGAGGGTCTTGTAGCTGGGTTGCTACTTAATGGCCCATAGTATTTCTCATTAAAGTTAGTTACTAAAGCATCAGCATTAGATACACCAGACTCATCTAAAACAAGTCGATGATAATTATAAGTATGTAGTGTAGAAGTTGTTTCTAGTAATAATCCTTTACCAGCTTGGAAAGTTGTACTTGCTGGTAATCCATTAACAGTTACGTTAACTCCTGATCCAGCCCCGTTTGTAAAGACTTTAGTAGTAACACCTGATCCTGTACTAAATGCACTACTTAAAGATTTAAGACTGACAATAGTTCCAGCACCATCATTGATGTCTGGGTTAGTTGAAGGAAAACTTGTTTCATTAGCTATTGGATGAAAACCACCAACCTCAGTTACAAGTTCTACAATTCTTTCATTAACAGCTTGAGCTGAAGGTAGTTGTGTATCAGTTGCACTTCCAGTAATAGTTGTGACTACACTTTTACCATCTAATAAGTTAATTTCATCTTTAGTTGCAGTTACACCATCTAGAATATTCAATTCATTAGTAGTTACTGTTGCACCGTCAAGAATATTAACTTCAGCTGGCGTTGCAGTCTGACCATCGTTAAGGTTTAGTTCAGCAGTTGTTGCTGTTATTCCATCAATAGTTTGAACTTCTGTTTGTGTTAAATCAGCTAAAGCACTAGCAGTACCACTAGTCATTGTTGCTAATTCTGTTAGTTCAGCATCTAGTGGTTGTTTAGCATCTAACTGTGTTTGAACATTGCTAGTAACACCATCAACATAATTAAGTTCTGCTGTAGTAGCTGTAACGCCATCAAGAATGTTTAATTCTGCTGTACTAACAGTTGCACCATCTAATATTGCTATTTCTGTAGTAGTTAGATTATTGAATGTTCCGTTGGTAGTTAGGTTTCCAGTTACAGTTAAGTTATCATCAACTGTTACTGTACCACCTTGAGAATCTATGTTTAGATTTCCAGTGTGTGCTCTAATTGTATTTGCATCTATTCGGACATTATCTACAGTTGCAACTCCAGTTACGTTTATATATCCGTCTATAGTTGTATTGTCTAAATTTGTATTACCATCTACGNACTAAATCATTATTAAAATCTACTGCGGAAGCTACTGTTAATGTTCCATCTACGTTTAAATTAGAGTCTATATCTGCATTTCCAGTTACATCAAGGGTTCCTGGAATATCTACATTGCTTGTAAACTCAACGTCTGTGCCATTAGCAGCAGTTTGTAAGATTTGTCTTGCAGAACCGTTAGCTAATTTACTGACTGCTATTTCTGCATTATTATTTATATCAGCATTTACTATAGTCCCATCAACAATTTCATCACTACTTATAAATGATGTTGATGTAGCTTCACCACCAAAAATTTTACCTTCTAGTTCAAAGGCTTTGTTTCTAGCTTCTTGTGCTGTAAAGTTAGATTCAGTTGATGAGTTGTTAAGATCTGTGGCTCTTATGGTGCTGCCACTAGCAAAATTTGTATATGAACTGTCTGCATCTCTAGTTCTACGTTCTATAGAAACTACTGCACCGCTTGGTAAGGCAGTGCTAAATGTAATTGTATTGTTATCAGTGGAAAGCGTGTAGTTGTATAAAGTTGTACCCGCTGAAACGGCAGGGAAATATAATCCAGTTGTATCATTTACTTGTGGGTGACTAGATTGTGCAGTACTACCAGTAGACTGGCGTAGCTGTAGCACTCTAGTACCACCCGACAATGTAACGTAAACATCTAGATCATCTTGGTTATTCAGTTGTACCTCAACGGGGGTAAAGACAGTGCTTGACTGTCCGTTTGCACCCACTGCGTTAGGAAAGGTTTTTTTAGTTTTTACTGCCATTGATAATCAATGTTAAAGGTTTAATACCCGACTTTTCTCATTTCTTCGATTTCTGCGTTAATGTCATCGACTGAGTATCCAGGTTCGTTTTCTAAATTAGATTTTATTTCTCTTACGTTTATTCTAAATTGTAAAGACTTAGGATCTTTAAGATTACCAAACTTAGTATCTGGGCTCAACATCATNTCCATTGCTCTTTGTTTTGCATCCATCATGACGTTATCTACCATTTGATAAAATATTGCATTTTTATAATCATACCCACCTACTTCATCTCCAGATATACCAAACCTACCAGACTTAGAAAATAAACCTTTGTCTACTTTTCTGTTGTCAGCTCTGTATTGTGCTAACGATTCTTTAAATGGTTTACTTTCAATAACATTAAGTAGTTCCTTACGTAAATGAGGATCCATAGCTAATAGTCTTTGAAACTCAGATTGCTCTGGGCCAGTAAGTTCTTCTCCTTTATATGATGTCATATTTGCACTAAGATCATATCTAATGTCTAGTAGAGCATCAGTAATAGGATCTTGTTTTTCAAAATCTATACCAACAGGTAATATAGTTGAGAACATTCTTAAAAGAAAATTATCTGGTAATCTTCTTAGTTTTTTAGCTTCTCTTTTTTCGTTAAATATATCATATCGTTGTGGTAAAGCAGGTCTAAGAATAGAAGTTCTATACATTAATTTTTCGTTTAGACTCTCTAATTCTTTCATACTACCATCTACAAGATCATTTATCTCAGCAACTTGACCAGTAAAAGGGAAAAAAGAACCTGCTACGTTAGCTCCACTTGATATAATCATATCATTTGGTTTTTCTGCTTGNAATACGTTAGCAAAATCTGTAAGACCTTGTAATGGGCCATTATCAACTAACAATGAACCAGCAACAAATGATAGTTTTGAAAGAGCATAGCTTACCTCTGATTCTCCNAGTANATCTCCTTCNTGAATAANATTAGCNATCACTCTAGCAAACGTAGTCCATATNTCTGCTCCAGAAAAACCTACATATAAATCTTGATCTGTANCTGGNACTTTAAATCTAAAAGATAAGGGCTTGATTCCTGCTTGTTGCCACATTTCTCTATCGCCTGGGTCTCTTGGATAGTCACCTACAATACGACCAGTTGCTGCTAATCTTGCCATATATGCTATAACACCAGTACCAAATGCCATNTTACCTTCCATTTCTGCTATTTCNCCTGGAAGTGTACGGGCAGTTATACCATATTTTTGTAATTCAACCATATCACCNCTTAACATAGCGTGATATTTTTTGTTANNTANAGCAGCAGCATAACTNTGNTCNNATGNTANTTTTANACCATTAATAGCNGGAGTTAAGAATTTAAAAAAGATTGAAGAACCTGGNATTTGNNCTAAAANTTTAGTATATGCTTTTTNTATACCTTCTAAATTNNNNGTAAGTGTAGCTTCATCTCCACCTAATCTAGCTAGTTTATCAGAAACAATTTTATGTTTAATTTTAGTGCCATTTTCTAAAGTTTCTTCTTTATATCTAAATATTTTTGACTCGAATAATTCTTCGTACTTATCTCTAAACTTTACAAAATCTTCAACACTTGCACCAGACTCCATAGCTTCATGAAATGCCTCTGACGCTAATCGTTGCATACCAATGTTATATCTTGCTGCAGCATCACCAGCTCCCATAGCAATAGTAGAGTGCCTTACATAAGGGTTAGTATTAAAATCTTCTAAAAATTTAGCTCCTGCATAACCCATGTCGGTTAGCTTATCATCAGTATACTTATTTTTAAAATATGCTAAATCTTTAAATTGCTCTGATCTTCTTTCTATGGCATACTTACCAGTATAATCCATATCTTTCTTTTTAAAACCTAACTTATAGTTACGTAAAAATACTTTTAAAGTATCACTCATAGATTTAGTAGCATTATCTAATTCAAATAATGCAGATAATGTTTCTCTTTGTAAAAACTCTGCATCTTTAAAATCTGGGTATAATGCTTTGTATCCTTTGGAGTTTAGAAAACCTGCATCTATTTGAGATCTAGATACACTTAATGGATTTAAAAATCCTAATGCTTTCATTATTCCTTTGTAATAAGCAAGGAAACCAGTATTTACTATAGCTTTAACAGGAGTTCTGACTCTACCTAAAAGAGCATTAAAAGAAACACCCATAATTTCTTGCATCACCTTAGAGGGCATAGCTTTATATCTTTGTCCTGCAGCTCCTGTGTACCCTAAAAAATTACCACCGTAAAGGTATGATCTTAAGTAAGTACCTATATCATCTAGAGATAAAACATCACCATCTGTCATAGCAAAGATACGCATTAGATCTTTTATACCTGTTTCATCACCTGTTTCTCTTGCAACTTTTTTTAAGGCTTTCATATTTTCTTTTAATATTTCTCCATCCCTAACAGCTTCAGCAAAAGAAGAACCTCGTTTACCTGATTGTAACGTATCTAATACTTTAATATTACCTTGTTGCATTAGTCCATCAGTACCCCAAGCATACATATACTCTTTGGTTTTGATAAACACTTCTTTCATAAGATCAGTTAATTTATCATAGTTTTGATAAACTGTCAGACCATTTGACATTTCTAATGCACCTGTAGATAAATCAGAAATAGTTTTAGCTATAGATTTTAGTATAATCATATTAGCATCTTTTTCCAAAGGGCCAATAGTTTCTAAATACCTAGGATTGACCTGTTTCTGGATCTTTACCATATGAGAATGTTCTATACTCGTCACTACCTTTTTTACCTTTTCTTAAAGCAGTAATACGTTTTTTATATTCATTTAAAATACTCTTAACATCACCTTTGGTAAAGTCAGCTATTTTGTGTAAGAAAGGTTCAGCTCTGTCTACAGCATATTTAGCAAGTCGTTCATAATCTTCAGACTTATATGTTTTAGACACCTGTTTTGTAAAGTCGTCCATAACTTCTCTAAATATCTTGGCTAGGTTTTCATCCCCTCCAGATACCCTTTNAATCATGTNNTTAGTAACTTGTTCTGCATTATGTACAGGTGTNTTAGCTTCCTTAAAAATATCAGCTTCATCAAACAGTTGAGTTGATACTGCCTCAGTTTTCTTTGCATTGTCTGCCATATCCTCTATAGCATTAACATCTTTAGCATAACTAACCTTTTCAAAATCATCAAACTGTTCTGGATTGACGGTAGGATCTGGTTGTCTACCTGCATTTTCAGAATCTAAAGATGTACTAGAATATCTCTTATCATTCCAGTTATCACCAACACTAGCACCTTGATTTTTAGCTTTTTGAGTTAACTCTTCAATAGTTGCTTTTGCATCTACTCTAGTATCAATGTTACCAGATGTTGTTTCTTGTATGACATTATCATAGGTAAGTAAATCTTCTTCACTTAAATGTCTACGTACATACTTTTCTAGAGGATCCATAGGGTCTATACCCTTACCAGATGCTAATTTAACTACAGACAACTTTTGTGCAGCTCTTTCAGCATTGATAACTTCTTCAAGCATGGCACGTCTAAATGCTTTAGCACCTTCTTTGTTACCAATATCAACTGCTTCAGTAATAGATTTACCATTTTTTAATGCTTCTCTAGCTGTTGATCTTGCAGTTTTAAAACCACCTCTAATCAAAGCACTAAAGAAATAACCAATATGATTAAGACCAGCTCCTGCTGTTACAGTCTTAAGTCTAGCTTCCCATGCAGTATCATCTTCATCTACAGCTAATCTTTCCATAATTCCAGGTAGTAACCAAGGAGTATGTTCTTGAGCTAAGTTAGCAATATTAGCATATTCTGATGACTCAGATATAAGTTCTGCTAGACCACCTTCTGCAGTAATTTTCATACCTGTTGTTAAAAACTGCATAGGTCTATTAGTAGCAACAAACGCNCCTGCAGCTTTAATCTGTGGTACTTTACTTAATCCTTTACCAACTAAACTTAAACCACCACCTGTCCATTGAGTTAATGTACCAAATTCTACTAAACCTCTACCTAGTTTACCTAAAGCAGTAGTGTTTTGTGGTTCGTAAATATCAGGTATTTCAAAGTAACTATCCTTTTGGTATTGATCGCTAAATGGATTATTAGTTATAGGTTTACCCATAACTTTTTGTAAACCTGTGTTCATAGTATCTACACTAAGTTTAGCAAAACTACCTATACTTTCTAGTGCGTCAAGTTTACCACCTACAAGAGCTTTAGATACCTCAGTAGCTACTGGCATATCTTCTCTTAACTGCTCTATGTTTTCTTCATTACGTCTTTTACTTTCTTCTCTGATAGTTGCTCTATCTTCTCTGATCTGATCCTTAGATCTTTGATCTCCTTGAAATGTGTTGTCAACAAAATCACGTACATTAACAGCAGCATTTTCTATTGCACCACTAACTTGATTAGCAATTCCAAGNACACCACTGCTNTNTTNANNAGCTTGTTTTANNGCTTCTAGTTGAGCACNACCAANATCTGTCATGTCTGGTANTGCTAACTCTTCTTCTTCCACTATCTCCTCTTCTCCCCCTTGGGGAAGTTGATTTTCTAGTTCTTCCATTAATCTAAGACTCCTTGAGTTCTGAGTTTATGTATATATTTGTTAGCAAAAGCATTGATAGTAGGAAGTTGGTACAAGTCCATATCACCTCTTAAAACAAAAGCTACATGATACCTAGCTGCTAAATGTAAGTCACCTTTGGCTTTACGTAGAGCTTGGTTCCAAGATTTTTTGTTAAAGTAACTCCATAGTTTTCTTTGTACATCTTCATTCTCTCTATAACGACTTAGTGCCTTAGCAACATTAAGACCAGAAATTGGATTTTCTTTGTCTGTGTCGTTTGTTAATCTACCAATCATTCTTGCTGTAAATGGATATTTACCTATAGTAGGTTCTAACCGTTTACCAATAGTTAATTTATTTAAGTCAGATGCTGGATCAACAGCTTTACCATCTACTACTTTTTCAAGATGTAAATGTTCTCTATTACTTGCACCTGTGTTTCCTATCTCTCCGATATATTCTCCATTGTAAGCAGCACCTTTAACTAATTTTGGATTATAATTTTTTAGAATGTGCAAANCTATATGTAGTTCCTTCTGTATCTTGTATGTCCACATAAATACCATACTTGTCATCTTTACCATTCTCAACAACTATACCATCTTTCATTTGAAAGGCAGTATGAAAACCTTGAGTACCATAAGTTCCTATGTCTATACCAGTATGATAAGTACTTGCACCTTCAACGGGTGCTTCACGTGTTATACCAAATCTATCTGTAATTCCTATTAATCTATGACCTACATACTGTTCTCCATCAATAATTTCTATTTCACCTGCATCAAGTTCTAAACCTTGTGCTGTCACTTCATTACGAATAACAGACGTAAAATCAAGGTTTTTCCAGGCTTCAGTTAAAGTTCTTTCATTAGTACCATAAAAATCATTAAGAACACGATTTACAACTTTAGGACTTGTATTACCTTTAGATTGTAAATTTCTCAAGATAAAAGCATTATCTGAGCTATTCATGAGGTTTTTAAAGTAATCAAAATCTATAGGTGGTTCTGCATCAAAGTCCATATTAAATACGTTACTTTGTAATTTAGCAAAATCATAATCTGGTATATTAAATACCTGTGCTAATTTAGCTGCGTTAGGGTCTGATAAGAAACCATCTTCATTGAGCCCTACATTATTATAAATCTCATCTGTTTTTACATCTAGACCTTCTGCCTTTGCAGTAGCTATAATATCTTTTAGATTATTATTATCTAAATAAGGATATATGTTTTGCTCTCTAGCTAAGTTTTGAAAACCGCCACTACCTTTTAATCCTTTCTCAATAAAATATATACTGTTTTTATCAGAACGAGTTTGTGCATCGTTTATAAAACCACGCATTTCTATATCAGCTCTACGTATAGCCTCACCATAAGTAATTGGTNTACCNTCAGCTTTTGCAGCATCTTGANATTCGTAAGCACGTTTTTTAATNTNACTTAAAAATCTACTGTATGCAATACTAAATGTACCAGATGCGTCTGTAACATTACCTAAATTATCTATAGAAAAGGCTTTACCTTTATCAGCTAAANACCTTTTAAAAGATANAGCAACATCATCTACATCTTTCTTTTCAGACTCTGGATATAGCTCATTTAAAACTTTTACTTGTGGATTAGCCTCTAAATAACTTTTAACTGCATCAATATCTAAAGATGGGTCACTTATGTCTTGAAGTAAAATAACACCACCATTATCAATTATTTTACCTTTAATTTCTAAGATACTATCATAAGCATCGTTAGGATCTATAAATATTCTACTTGTAGAGTCAAGAACTGATTTAGTTGCAAGTGGATTATTTTTAAGTAACTTTGTAACAAAGTCAAACTTTTCGCTTTCAGTTGCTCTTTCTTCTTTAGGTAAATTACGTTGTTCCTCTAGAAAACCTGATACTGCAGTCTCAACTCTTGCATCTTGAAATTTTGTGTTTAGTTGGTGTCTTTCACTAACAGCTTGTTGTTTTAATATACTAATAGGTACAGCACCAAATTTAGCTACATGTAACTCAGATAAACTTTTAAAACCAGCAGGTGTTTGACTTTTTACTTGTAACGCTGCAGATACTCTTTTATGTAAATCAGTAGGATCTTTAGCTCTTGTAAAAGCATCCTTAATTAAACCTTCTAATCTAATAACAGCTTGATTACCACTAGATGAGTTTTTACTAGCCTTTAGATGTGGTTTAACTAAATTGATATAACTGTTTAATGCTTCATCTATAGTAGGAGCACCTTTAATTCCATCTAGGGCGTTGTTAACTTGTAAGTCTGCACCTTCTAACATACTAGCAGCAAACTCATTATCTAACTCACTAAACTTTGTTTTTAGACTTGTAGCTAAAACTTTTCTAGCTGGTTGACTTAATAATTGATCTGTACTAATGTCACTTAGATTACCTCTATTAGCATCTACCCACTCACCTAAGATATAATTAGATGCTAGTGCAAGTTGACTTTTAGTTAAGTTAGGATCATTTATATCAAACCTAACACCATTTTTATCTATTAATGTTGTTGTGTTTGTTCTTAATTGATTATCTAAATGAGCAGCAAACCCCTCTACTTTAAGTGCTTTATCTCGTACTTCATAACCATAGTTATATGCTCCAGAAAATATACCTCTTACCTTTCTAGCTTTCTCTTCACCAAATGGATCGCCACTATTTTCTAATTTAGTAGCAAGATCATTACCAGTTTTTGTAATATCTAGTTGTTGATCTGCAGCAGCTTGTATAACATCAAAACCTCTACCTTCTGTTAATCCATAATTACCAGCAGCTGGATCATCTGGATCTAACTCTGGAGGTGCTGGTTCTACTTCTAACTCTTCTTCCATTCTAGCTGCAGCTCCAGCAGCATTATTATACTTAATAGCATCTTTAGCTAAACTAGGTACAGTGTTAGTTAATAAATTCTGTAAAGTATTACTAAATTGACTAGCTAACTGTGCTTCATAATTAGATACTCTAAGAATGTTATTAGTTTGACGTTGCTCTTCTTTTGCTTGTTCTGCAGCGTTTTGTACTCTTTTGTTAATTTCTTCTTTTGCCTGTTGCTCCATCAACTTGTTACGTTGGAGCTTTCTTTTTACATCAGAGGGCATAGATCTTTGTTGAAAACCTACCTGCCATTCTCCTTGTCTACGAAATCCTTTTGCCATTATGATCCTGATTTAGTACTCCACCAAGGTAGAGTTGAGTCTCCACTAGCATGACCAATGCCAGATCCAGTTTTTACTGCTGCACTAAAGCCTGTCATGATCGACCCTAACATGCTTGGTTTTTCGGGTGCTGCCATCTTAACTGGTCTTACAGTTTTGAACTCAGCTACAGGAGCCATAGGTGCAGCTATGACACTGTTATATGCTTGAGAATCTGCAGCATACTGACTAAGAAGTGTGTTGTATTCTTGTAAGCCAAATGACTGCCTTGCATTAAATAGACTTGCATCTACTGCAGCTTGGGCTTGACCTAATTGACGTTCTTGGTCAGTCAAGGTTAGCATAGTAGATTGTCCAGCTGACATACCACTAGCTAGTATTGTACCTTGTGCTCGTATAGATTCTGCTAATTTTTGTTGTCCTTCAAATTGAGCCTCTGCAACTTTTTCTTGTAATTTTAATTGATTTGCTGTTGAAGCTCTTGATTGTTCTAATTGGTTGATGTCCTTCTGCCGTTCCATCGCTGTGACGGATGCAGATTGGGCTTCTAGTTGTGCTTTAAATAAGTCTTGTTTTTGTTGATCTTTAAAAGCAGAAATCTGTATCTTGTTAAGATAGTCCTGCTTCGCCATATAGTTTGACCTATCTACCGCTGCTTTCTGTGCTCGGTATTGTGCCATCTTTGCTTGGCGATCTGCTATTGCAGAGCCAACACCTGATATACCAGCTAAAGCGAGTGTTACTGTACACATAGTTTGTAAAATTCAATAAGGGGTACACCATTGTAAACTGTGTAATTTAAGAAGTTAAACTTTAGCAGTTTGAGCAATTTGATGTGTTGCTCATTACGCATNTCTGCATANTTGTNTAAATAAGGATTAGATAGGCTGGCTATCCAGCGTNTNGCCTCTNTTACAAATGTATGTGGATATTCTGCACAAGCATCTGTACATAACATCCAAATTGTGTTTTGAGAGGTTACTCCCGCCACTCCAGCAGTCTTGCCGTTGGGAACCTTAAAAAATACAGAATACTTAGAATGAAAATATGAGTGTAAGACTGCAGCATGTGCTTGCAATCCTGTTGTATCTTCTGCTTCACGTTTATCCTCAAAACGTAGGTTCAGCCCTACCTCCAAAGCTAAGTCTGGAGTGCAAGGCTGAATATACTTACCTTCGTACATGTCGTTTTTGGTTGTAGTTGCCATCCCAGCTTGCTGAGATTAAAGCGGTAGAAAAAGGGTCGGGCATTTTTATTTGTAAAGTAAACTTATCATTTTTCTTCTGTATAGGTACTCTTACTGACTTTGATAAAGTAGCAGGTGGTTCATTGAAATTACTAGAGTTAGTAAACATACCAGACTCCTCATGTTTATAAGAATCCATATCTGCGTATGTTGGATTAACGTGAAACTCCATTGGGCCAGATACTCCCATCTCAAAGTTTATACCTGATATTCTTAACTCAGCATCTAAATCATAGGTGTTTTGACCTACATTTAAGTAATATGTTGGTAGTTCAATAGTGCTTGTATACTTATAACCTACGGCAACTTTTGCTGTACTAGCTATGTTTATGTTGTTAAAAGTAACTGTATTACTACTTACAGAATCAGCTGCACGGACTATACCAGCAATAGAATTACCATCACTGTCGTTACCAGATAAACCAACCATAAACAAATTAGTAGCATTACTAGGTGAATATGGTATAGTAAGTACAGTTTTCTCTGGAGCTGAAGTTGTTTGAGCTGACCCAGCAACGTTTGTAGCTATAGCCATATTATCTAGGTGTGCCTCAAACCATCTTGCTGTCTTAAGCGGAGAACCTACATCAGCTGCAGTACCACCTAATACATATGTCCTGTCACTACTTGCATCAGCAACATACTCATGTTTACATAAATTGTAAGCACCATTATAATATGTAACCGTAAAGAAACTACCACCTGTGTATAACATGTGTTGTAGAGTTCCTGTTATTGTCCAGCTATACCATGCAGACTGTTCTCTTTGATTACCAGCATTATAGTATTTGTAATGATAAACTGCAGTGTCTCCTTTTTTACCATAACTAACTATACCTATAGCAGGAGAGTTAGTAGCTTTAGTTATATCTTTAGGTAAAAATTCTGGAACTACTCGTGTCTGTTCTATAATTGAAGGAGGTGTGTCATCATCTATTACCGTAGCCTCAAATGCTCTTGCATAAGCTGATACGTTAGATGTAAACAAAACTGAAGTTCCAAGATCAACAGGTTCTATAGTTGAGTCACATTCATAACTTGCAAGTTTTTTAAGTCTAGCTGTTTTAGGACTAAATATATCAGATTCTGTAAATAATAAAAACTGAGCATTATCACTAAACATCATGACACCTTTTTGTATAGGTANTACATGATTTATAAATGCAGGTTTCTTATCAGATACAGTTATATCTATTGGGTTATCATCACTAGCAGCAATAGCGGAAGTTATAAAAAAATCAAAAAATCTACCTGGCTGACTTAAAATAATATTTTCATCAGAAATAATACCTAATCTATTACGATGAAAAAATATTTGTTGTATCTCAAAATCAACAAACGTAGGAAATGGCTTAGAAGTATTATCTCCAACAGTT
>FUFK010048547.1_pt1 | contig 12416 bp, 4 predicted proteins | sample 1021851 | NCBI WGS metagenome assembly FUFK01 (sample SAMEA51879418, study PRJEB19060) | metagenome
ATATTCATGGTCAGATCATAAATTAACGAAGCAGAATCTATACTTCTGAAGTTAGACATTGCATTGTTTGGCTCAAATGCTTGTTGAAAGCATGACAAGACTGTATCGTATGGGTTCCTATGCGTAAAAATTATTTTTGAATTTGGAAATAATAAATTTATTAGGGGTAAGCAGACAGTTTGAAATGGAAATTTATCTATTAATATTTTTGCGTTTTTATTATCACAATTATTCTTTAATATTTCCAAATAGTGATTCCTTAAAATTTCTAAATCTTTTTTATTAAGTTTATGTAGTTCATCAAGAGAATATTTGAATTTTGATTTTATGACTTGCTCTACTGAATTAATTAATGGTTTTTCTTCTACAACATCAATTTCTGGATGACTTCTTAAAATAGTATCCAGCAATGTAGTGCCTGATCTTGGAAATCCTATTAAAAATACTGGCGAGAATTCATTCTCCTCTAATNAATTNTTTTCTACAANAAAATTTTTATTATCTAAATTTTTTCTGTAAGTATGAATGTAATTTTGAAAGACCTTAGGATTGAAATTTTCATATTTTAGATTTAGTTGACTGTTCTCAAAACATTTAAAGGCTTCATCATAATTTCCAACTTTTTCTTCAATAAATGCTTTATAAGACCAGTAAAGGAGATTTGTTTGATGATCAGTATTATTTATCCATTCATCAGAAACTTTGTCAATTGATTTTTTTGCTTTGATGTAATCTTTTTCTCTAAAAAATATTCTCGCTTGAAACAATATTTTTTCATTAACAATACTTTTATTTTCCTTCAGAGTTTTTAACTTATTTTTTAATTTTTCTATATTGTTTGTCTTCTCATATAGTCTAAAAAGATTTCTGTATGCATAACTATAATTTTCATTTATTTGAATTGCTTTAAGAAATAATTCTTCTGCTTCCAATAATTTATCGAGATCAATTTTAATTGATCCCAAATTAACATAAGCTAACTCAAATTTAGGGTTGTAATTTATAGCTTTTTCAGTAAATTTTTCTGCCTCAATAAGATTGCCCTGTTTAGATAGAAGAGAACCGAGATTATCATAAGCGAGAAAAAAATCTGATTTTAGCTCAATAGCTTTTCGATAAAAGAGTTCAGCTTCCTTATTTTTATTTTTCTTAGATAAGATATTTCCTAAATTATTTAGCGCCATTGGTGAATTTGGATTTATTTTCAGTGCTTTTTTTAGAAATTCTTCTCCTTCATCAATTTTCCCCAATTCATTTAGAACTGCACCTAAATTGACTAGAGCAGAATCATATTTGGGATTAATTTCAAGAGCATCTCTTAAGAATCTCTCGGCTTGCTTAGGATTTCCTAAGTCTTTCAATACACAGGCTAAATTGACTAAAGTATTAATATCTTTTGGATTGATTTCAAGACTCCTCCTCAAAAAGAATTCTGCCTTCTCGAAATTGCCTTCTCCTACGAATATTCCAGCTAAGTTTGAATAAGGCTTCAAATAATTAGGATTTAATTCAATAACTTTATTCAAAATCTTTTTAGCGATATCACTTTTCCCCTTAATAATCATTACGTTGGCTAAGTTGATATATGCCTCTAGGCTATTTGGGAATTTTTTAATTGATTCATCAAATAACAATATTGCTTTATCAAACTGCTTTAAATTTGAATAAATACTACCGAGATTATTAAATACCCTAGGATCATAAATTTTTTTTTGAATTAAAAAATTATATACATCTGCTGCTTCTTTAATTTTTCCACTTGAATGTAATGAAAAAGCATTGGATATCAGTTTATCTCTTTGCAAAGGCTTGATTTTCTTTTCTTCTGACTTTTTAGTCTTTCTTTCGTTACTCCCAAATCCACTCATTTATTTAGAATTTGATAATTTACAACATGCTTTAGAAATTAATTTATATTGGAATTAACAAAAATGTTACCTGGCAATCTATATTTCTTGTGAATTTCAACAATTAAATCAAAAAGTTCTTTAGAAAAGGACACTAATATTACCGTCACATCNAGATATGAATTTCNGATTNTTTTTTATATTTNTCNTCAAATCCNCTTNATACCAATTGATCTCATCTTCTTAACTTGGTTCTTNCATNAAAAATGNTAAAAGAATTAAGAACTTTAAAGAAAAAGTAGCGGTTGATACTTGAAAATAGTTTAATTTTTACGTTATCTTAAGGTGTCCTTTAAATTTCGTGTGAGGAAATTTATGAAGCTTTTCAAAAGCTTGCTCGTGGCTCCTGCAACATTAGGCTTACTTGCGCCTATGACTGCATCTGCTAACGAAGTAACTATTAATGATTTCAACGCTGCAGAAGAAATTGCAGTAACTAATAGCCGTATTGACGGTTTAGAAGCTAGATTCAACAACCTTGAGGCTGGCTCATTCTCTGAGACAACTACAGCATCTTTCGGTGTTGATTTTGTTGTTGGTGCTGAAGATGGTGCAGCTTCTGAGGCAGCAGCATTTGGCTACCAAATGGGTATCGGTCTATCAACTAGCTTCACTGGTGAAGATTCACTTGACGTAGCTATTGATATAGGTGATGGTACTTCTGGCGCTTTAGCTTTTGACGATACTTCTGATGTGCTAACAGTTGATGGACTTACATATACATTCCCAGTTGGTGGTGCAACAGTAATGGTTGGTGATTCAACTGANATTAGTGGTGTATACACTGGAGCTTGTGCTTATAGTTCTTTCACTGATTACATGGGTAACTGTGGAACAGGAAGTACTGTTGGTGTAGGCGGTGCTGGTGTTACTGCAGCAATGTCATACGCTTTTGATAGCGGATTCTCACTAGCCGGTGGTGTTTCTTCTGCGACTGATTCAATTTTGACAGAAGAAGGTTCTGATATATACGGTATTGAAGCTGCTTACTCTGCAGACTCTTACGGTGTATCAGTTGCTTATGCTGATGCAGAAACAACAACTGCTTGGGGAGTTAACGGCTACTACGCTTTTGATGCTGTAACTTTAAGTGCAGGTGTTGAATCTGTAGATGATGGCGCAACAGCTGAAGGTTTCTTCGTTGGTCTAAGTTTCCCTGAAGTTGGAGCTGGTTCTCTAGACATAGGTATGGGAACAACAGGTAACTTCAAGGATGGAGATACTGAGTACTACACATATGAAGCTTCATATGCTTATCCTCTAAACGACGGAGTAACAATCACTCCTGGTATTTACATCATTGAGGGTGCAACTGATGTAACTGGTGTTGCTCTAAAAACTTCATTTAGTTTCTAATTAAATTAATTTAATTATTAATTAAAACTACACACATAAAAGACCTGCCTTACTGGCGGGTCTTTTTTTTGTTCAAAATCCATGGGGATAAAAAAGAATGTATCATTCATTTAATTGACATATTTTCTTTTGAATTATTAATGGAATACGATACCTCAGAAATATCAAAATATATTCAAATTGCAAAAGAGAAACATAAAGAGGGAAATTTCCATCAAGCAAATGAAATTTATAAAAAATTAATTAATCAAAAGATTTATACATATGATTTACTTATTTCATATGGACTTTTTAATAGAGAGATAAATAATCTAAAGATTGCTAAAAACTTATTTTTTTTGTCTGTTAAGAAATATCCTTCAATTATTAAGCCTTATATACTACTAGCTGAAATTTTGAGGAAGGAGAATAACTTTAATGATGCTATAAAAATACTATTTGCAGCAAAAAAAGTAGAAAAATCTAATTCCGATATCTACTATAATTTGTCAATCACTTATAGAGCTTTTAAATCCTTTAAGGATGCATTACTAAGTATTGACTTTGCCATAAAGCTACAGCCTAAAAATCAAATATATAAAATTTTAAAAGCTGATATTCTTACTGAGTCTTTTCAAAATGAAGAGGCAAAAGAATTATTGATAAATTTAAAATTACCAAAAGATAGCTTTTTACATTTTCAGAGGGAGATTTTAATCTCAAAGCTATTTATTAATCAAAAAAAATATATAAAGGCAGAAGAAGTTCTTTTAAAATTAAAAAAATTTTTTAATAAAGAGAAAATTTTATATCTTACTTTGAGTGATCTTTATTTTAAAAATAATGAATTAGAAAAAGGAATATTTATTTTAAAGGAAGGTATAAATAATTTCCCGGATTTCATCCCACTAAGATTTAATTTGGGAGTCATGTATAGGAATTTAGGGTTATTAGAGTTATCTATAAAGACACACATAGAAATCTTATTAAAGGACCAATTTAATTCAAATAGTTTTTATGAATTATCAACTATGTATGATTTCTCAAAGCATAATGAACAATTACAAACTCTACTTAACGTTAAAATAGAAAAGCTCTCTCAACTGGAAAAAATATATATATGCTTTTCAAAAGCAAACATTTATCACCTTAGGAAAGATTATAAAAAAAGTGCATATTTTTTAAAAATTGCTAATGAAGAAAAAATAAAACTTCAACCATCTGATTTAAGAAGAAAGTTAAACACAGGGCAACGCTACAGAAAAATTAAAATAAACAAAACACTTAACTTAGAAAAAAAAATTGATAGTAATAGATATTTATTTATTGTTGGTATGCCAAGGTGTGGAAGTACATTGCTGGAGAGCATTTTGAGTCTTAATCCTGAGGTTAAGGATATGGGAGAGGTTTTTTTCTTAGAAGAATCCCTTCTAAAAAATGATGATTTAATAGATGTTAAAAAGCTTTATGATGAAAAAGTTATGCTTATAGGTTCACAAAAGAAAATCTATACAGATAAAAATTTGTTCAATTTTTTNTATTGTCCAATTATCTATAATTTTTTCCCTAATGCAAGAATTATTCATTGTAAAAGGAACCCACTTGATAATATCCTTTCTATTTACAGGACTAATTTTTTGAATCAAAGTTTTTCAAGTTCTTTAAATGATATTACCGAACTATATCTATACCATTTGGAACTTATGGATGAGTACAAAAATAAATTTGGATCGATTATTTATAGTTATGATCATGATAAGGTAGTCAAAAATCCTNAAGAAAATATTCGAAACTTAATTAATTGGCTTAAATGGGAATGGAATGATAAATATCTCTCACCTCAAAAAAGTAAAAGAACTGTTTTTACTGCAAGTAGTGCTCAGGTGAGACAAAAAATTAATTCTAATTCCTCAGGATATTGGGAAAAATATAAGGATTTACTATATCCGGTAAGAAATCTTCTCCCCACGTGCGATTAGAAAAATGGCTATTGTTCTTTGCAATTTATTTGAATTGCATTAAGATTGATAGACAACTTTATTCTGTGTGAGGAATTTTTATGAAGTTATTCCAGCAATTGCTGGTAGCTCCAGCAGCTCTTGGTCTCTTAGCACCATTATCTGTTAGTGCTTCCGAAGTGAATTTTGACGACATCTCTACATACTCTAATGATAATTTAGAGATAGATGTAAACTCATTTAACCAAAAATCTACTAATAATCTTCTAGCCGGAGGAGAAGGTTTAGTTGATAGTAGTGATACTATTGGTGGATTCTCTGAGACAACTACAGCATCTTTCGGTGTTGACTTCGTTGTTGGTGCTGAAGATGGTGCAGCTTCAGAGGCAGCAGCATTTGGCTACCAAATGGGTATCGGTCTATCAACTAGCTTCACTGGTGAAGATTCACTTGACGTAGCTATTGATATAGGTGATGGTACTTCTGGCGCTTTAGCTTTNGANGATACTTCTGATNNGCTAACAGTTGACGGACTTACATATACATTCCCAGTAGGTGGTGCAACAGTAATGGTTGGTGATTCAACTGACATTAGTGGTGTATACACTGGAGCTTGTGCTTATAGTTCTTTCACTGATTACATGGGTAACTGTGGAACAGGAAGTACTGTTGGTGTAGGCGGTANTGGTGTTACTGCAGCAATGTCATACGCTTTTGATAGCGGATTCTCATTAGCCGGTGGTGTTTCTTCTGCGACTGATTCAATTTTGACAGAAGAAGGTTCTGATATATACGGTATTGAAGCTGCTTACTCTGCAGACTCTTACGGTGTATCAGTTGCTTATGCTGATGCAGAAACAACAACTGCTTGGGGAGTTAACGGCTACTACGCTTTTGATGCTGTAACTTTAAGTGCAGGTGTTGAATCTGTAGATGATGGCGCAACAGCTGAAGGTTTCTTCGTTGGTCTAAGTTTCCCTGAAGTTGGAGCTGGTTCTCTAGACATAGGTATGGGAACAACAGGTAACTTCAAGGATGGAGATACTGAGTACTACACATATGAAGCTTCATATGCTTATCCTCTAAACGACGGAGTAACAATCACTCCTGGTATTTACATCATTGAGGGTGCAACTGACGTTACTGGTGTAGCTCTAAAAACTTCATTTAGTTTCTAATTAAATTAATTTAATTATTAATTAAAACTACACACATAAAAGACCTGCCTTACTGGCGGGTCTTTTTTTTGTTCAAAATCCATGGGGATAAAAAAGAATGTATCATTCATTTAATTGACATATTTTCTTTTGAATTATTAATGGAATACGATACCTCAGAAATATCAAAATATATTCAAATTGCAAAAGAGAAACATAAAGAGGGAAATTTCCATCAAGCAAATGAAATTTATAAAAAATTAATTAATCAAAAGATTTATACATATGATTTACTTATTTCATATGGACTTTTTAATAGAGAGATAAATAATCTAAAGATTGCTAAAAACTTATTTTTTTTGTCTGTTAAGAAATATCCTTCAATTATTAAGCCTTATATACTACTAGCTGAAATTTTGAGGAAGGAGAATAACTTTAATGATGCTATAAAAATACTATTTGCAGCAAAAAAAGTAGAAAAATCTAATTCCGATATCTACTATAATTTGTCAATCACTTATAGAGCTTTTAAATCCTTTAAGGATGCATTACTAAGTATTGACTTTGCCATAAAGCTACAGCCTAAAAATCAAATATATAAAATTTTAAAAGCTGATATTCTTACTGAGTCTTTTCAAAATGAAGAGGCAAAAGAATTATTGATAAATTTAAAATTACCAAAAGATAGCTTTTTACATTTTCAGAGGGAGATTTTAATCTCAAAGCTATTTATTAATCAAAAAAAATATATAAAGGCAGAAGAAGTTCTTTTAAAATTAAAAAAATTTTTTAATAAAGAGAAAATTTTATATCTTACTTTGAGTGATCTTTATTTTAAAAATAATGAATTAGAAAAAGGAATATTTATTTTAAAGGAAGGTATAAATAATTTCCCGGATTTCATCCCACTAAGATTTAATTTGGGAGTCATGTATAGGAATTTAGGGTTATTAGAGTTATCTATAAAGACACACATAGAAATCTTATTAAAGGACCAATTTAATTCAAATAGTTTTTATGAATTATCAACTATGTATGATTTCTCAAAGCATAATGAACAATTACAAACTCTACTTAACGTTAAAATAGAAAAGCTCTCTCAACTGGAAAAAATATATATATGCTTTTCAAAAGCAAACATTTATCACCTTAGGAAAGATTATAAAAAAAGTGCATATTTTTTAAAAATTGCTAATGAAGAAAAAATAAAACTTCAACCATCTGATTTAAGAAGAAAGTTAAACACAGGGCAACGCTACAGAAAAATTAAAATAAACAAAACACTTAACTTAGAAAAAAAAATTGATAGTAATAGATATTTATTTATTGTTGGTATGCCAAGGTGTGGAAGTACATTGCTGGAGAGCATTTTGAGTCTTAATCCTGAGGTTAAGGATATGGGAGAGGTTTTTTTCTTAGAAGAATCCCTTCTAAAAAATGATGATTTAATAGATGTTAAAAAGCTTTATGATGAAAAAGTTATGCTTATAGGTTCACAAAAGAAAATCTATACAGATAAAAATTTGTTCAATTTTTTGTATTGTCCAATTATCTATAATTTTTTCCCTAATGCAAGAATTATTCATTGTAAAAGGAACCCACTTGATAATATCCTTTCTATTTACAGGACTAATTTTTTGAATCAAAGTTTTTCAAGTTCTTTAAATGATATTACCGAACTATATCTATACCATTTGGAACTTATGGATGAGTACAAAAATAAATTTGGATCGATTATTTATAGTTATGATCATGATAAGGTAGTCAAAAATCCTNAAGAAAATATTCGAAACTTAATTAATTGGCTTAAATGGGAATGGAATGATAAATATCTCTCACCTCAAAAAAGTAAAAGAACTGTTTTTACTGCAAGTAGTGCTCAGGTGAGACAAAAAATTAATTCTAATTCCTCAGGATATTGGGAAAAATATAAGGATTTACTATATCCGGTAAGAAATCTTCTCCCCACGTGCGATTAGAAAAATGGCTATTGTTCTTTGCAATTTATTTGAATTGCATTAAGATTGATAGACAACTTTATTCTGTGTGAGGAATTTTTATGAAGTTATTCCAGCAATTGCTGGTAGCTCCAGCAGCTCTTGGTCTCTTAGCACCATTATCTGTTAGTGCTTCCGAAGTGAATTTTGACGACATCTCTACATACTCTAATGATAATTTAGAGATAGATGTAAACTCATTTAACCAAAAATCTACTAATAATCTTCTAGCCGGAGGAGAAGGTTTAGTTGATAGTAGTGATACTATTGGTGGATTCTCTGAGACAACTACAGCATCTTTCGGTGTTGATTTTGTTGTTGGTGCTGAAGATGGCGCAGCTTCTGAGGCAACATCATTTGGCTACCAAATGGGTATCGGTCTATCAACTAGTTTCACTGGTGAAGATTCACTAGACGTAGCTATTGATATAGGTGATGGTGTTTCTGGCGCTTTAGCTTTCGATGATACTGATGATGTAATGACAGTTGACGGACTTACATATACATTCCCAGTAGGTGGTGCAACAGTATTGGTTGGTGATTCAACTGACGTTAGTGCTTTATACACTGGAGCTTGTGCTTATAGTTCTTTCACTGATTACATGGGTAACTGTGGAACAGGAAGTACTGTTGGTGTAGGCGGTAGTGGTGTTACTGCAGCTATGTCATACGCTTTTGATAGCGGATTCTCATTAGCAGGTGGTGTTTCTTCTGAGACTGATNANATTTTGACAGAAGAAGGTACTGATATATACGGTATTGAAGCTGCTTACTCTGCAGACTCTTACGGTGTATCAGTTGCTTATGCTGATAATGAAGCAACAACTGCTTGGGGAGTTAACGGCTACTACGCTTTTGATGCTGTAACTTTAAGTGCAGGTGTTGAATCTGTAGATGATGGCGCAACAGCTGAAGGTTTCTTCGTTGGTCTAAGCTTCCCTGAAGTTGGAGCTGGTTCTCTAGACATAGGTATGGGAACAACAGGTAACTTCAAGGATGGAGATACTGAGTACTACACATATGAAGCTTCATATGCTTATCCTCTAAACGACGGAGTAACAATCACTCCTGGTATTTACATCATTGAGGGTGCAACTGANGTNACTGGTGTNGCTCTAAAAACTTCATTTAGTTTCTAATTAAATTAATTTAATTATTAATTAAAACTACACACATAAAAGACCTGCCTTACTGGCGGGTCTTTTTTTTGTTCAAAATCCATGGGGATAAAAAAGAATGTATCATTCATTTAATTGACATATTTTCTTTTGAATTATTAATGGAATACGATACCTCAGAAATATCAAAATATATTCAAATTGCAAAAGAGAAACATAAAGAGGGAAATTTCCATCAAGCAAATGAAATTTATAAAAAATTAATTAATCAAAAGATTTATACATATGATTTACTTATTTCATATGGACTTTTTAATAGAGAGATAAATAATCTAAAGATTGCTAAAAACTTATTTTTTTTGTCTGTTAAGAAATATCCTTCAATTATTAAGCCTTATATACTACTAGCTGAAATTTTGAGGAAGGAGAATAACTTTAATGATGCTATAAAAATACTATTTGCAGCAAAAAAAGTAGAAAAATCTAATTCCGATATCTACTATAATTTGTCAATCACTTATAGAGCTTTTAAATCCTTTAAGGATGCATTACTAAGTATTGACTTTGCCATAAAGCTACAGCCTAAAAATCAAATATATAAAATTTTAAAAGCTGATATTCTTACTGAGTCTTTTCAAAATGAAGAGGCAAAAGAATTATTGATAAATTTAAAATTACCAAAAGATAGCTTTTTACATTTTCAGAGGGAGATTTTAATCTCAAAGCTATTTATTAATCAAAAAAAATATATAAAGGCAGAAGAAGTTCTTTTAAAATTAAAAAAATTTTTTAATAAAGAGAAAATTTTATATCTTACTTTGAGTGATCTTTATTTTAAAAATAATGAATTAGAAAAAGGAATATTTATTTTAAAGGAAGGTATAAATAATTTCCCGGATTTCATCCCACTAAGATTTAATTTGGGAGTCATGTATAGGAATTTAGGGTTATTAGAGTTATCTATAAAGACACACATAGAAATCTTATTAAAGGACCAATTTAATTCAAATAGTTTTTATGAATTATCAACTATGTATGATTTCTCAAAGCATAATGAACAATTACAAACTCTACTTAACGTTAAAATAGAAAAGCTCTCTCAACTGGAAAAAATATATATATGCTTTTCAAAAGCAAACATTTATCACCTTAGGAAAGATTATAAAAAAAGTGCATATTTTTTAAAAATTGCTAATGAAGAAAAAATAAAACTTCAACCATCTGATTTAAGAAGAAAGTTAAACACAGGGCAACGCTACAGAAAAATTAAAATAAACAAAACACTTAACTTAGAAAAAAAAATTGATAGTAATAGATATTTATTTATTGTTGGTATGCCAAGGTGTGGAAGTACATTGCTGGAGAGCATTTTGAGTCTTAATCCTGAGGTTAAGGATATGGGAGAGGTTTTTTTCTTAGAAGAATCCCTTCTAAAAAATGATGATTTAATAGATGTTAAAAAGCTTTATGATGAAAAAGTTATGCTTATAGGTTCACAAAAGAAAATCTATACAGATAAAAATTTGTTCAATTTTTTGTATTGTCCAATTATCTATAATTTTTTCCCTAATGCAAGAATTATTCATTGTAAAAGGAACCCACTTGATAATATCCTTTCTATTTACAGGACTAATTTTTTGAATCAAAGTTTTTCAAGTTCTTTAAATGATATTACCGAACTATATCTATACCATTTGGAACTTATGGATGAGTACAAAAATAAATTTGGATCGATTATTTATAGTTATGATCATGATAAGGTAGTCAAAAATCCTGAAGAAAATATTCGAAACTTAATTAATTGGCTTAAATGGGAATGGAATGATAAATATCTCTCACCTCAAAAAAGTAAAAGAACTGTTTTTACTGCAAGTAGTGCTCAGGTGAGACAAAAAATTAATTCTAATTCCTCAGGATATTGGGAAAAATATAAGGATTTACTATATCCGGTAAGAAATCTTCTCCCCACGTGCGATTAGAAAAATGGCTATTGTTCTTTGCAATTTATTTGAATTGCATTAAGATTGATAGACAACTTTATTCTGTGTGAGGAATTTTTATGAAGTTATTCCAGCAATTGCTGGTAGCTCCAGCAGCTCTTGGTCTCTTAGCACCATTATCTGTTAGTGCTTCCGAAGTGAATTTTGACGACATCTCTACATACTCTAATGATAATTTAGAGATAGATGTAAACTCATTTAACCAAAAATCTACTAATAATCTTCTAGCCGGAGGAGAAGGTTTAGTTGATAGTAGTGATACTATTGGTGGATTCTCTGAGACAACTACAGCATCTTTCGGTGTTGACTTCGTTGTTGGTGCTGAAGATGGTGCAGCTTCAGAGGCANCANCATTTGGCTACCAAATGGGTATCGGTCTATCAACTAGNTTCACTGGTGAAGATTCACTTGACGTAGCTATTGATATAGGTGATGGTACTTCTGGCGCTTTAGCTTTTGACGATACTTCTGATGTGCTAACAGTTGATGGACTTACATATACATTCCCAGTTGGTGGTGCAACAGTAATGGTTGGTGATTCAACTGACATTAGTGGTGTATACACTGGAGCTTGTGCTTATAGTTCTTTCACTGATTACATGGGTAACTGTGGAACAGGAAGTACTGTTGGTGTAGGCGGTGCTGGTGTTACTGCAGCNATGTCATACGCTTTTGATAGCGGATTCTCACTAGCCGGTGGTGTTTCTTCTGCGACTGATTCAATTTTGACAGAAGAAGGTTCTGATATATACGGTATTGAAGCTGCTTACTCTGCAGACTCTTACGGTGTATCAGTTGCTTATGCTGATGCAGAAACAACAACTGCTTGGGGAGTTAACGGCTACTACGCTTTTGATGCTGTAACTTTAAGTGCAGGTGTTGAATCTGTAGATGATGGCGCAACAGCTGAAGGTTTCTTCGTTGGTCTAAGTTTCCCTGAAGTT
>FUFK010047104.1_pt1 | contig 12415 bp, 11 predicted proteins | sample 1021851 | NCBI WGS metagenome assembly FUFK01 (sample SAMEA51879418, study PRJEB19060) | metagenome
GGGACGAGATCCTTCATGTCGCTGACGACGACGTCGGCGCCTCTGCCGTCGTCCGATCGTCCGCCCGCCATGAGCGTCCCGGCGTGCGCCTCTTCGTTCTCCGAGGCGATGTGCGACCCGCCGACGTACCCTACGATGAGACCGATCTTCGCATTCGCCGCCGATCCGACGCCCGATAAGCTATATACCGATGTGTACATCCAGTACGAGGGGAGGCTTCAGTGATGAAAATGTCGATTCGTGAAGCGATTAATCAGACCCTCCATCAAGAAATGGAGCGCGACGAGCGGGTGATTGTGCTCGGTGAAGACGTGGCCAGTGACCAGGGTGGCGTGTACGGCATTACCGATGGGCTGCCCGCCAAGTTTGGTCTGCACAGGGTGATTGATACGCCGATTACCGAGTCTGCCATTGTGGGGGCCGCAGGTGGCGCGGCACTGACCGGGCTGCGCCCGGTTGCCGAGCTCATGTTCGTGGACTTTCTGGGCGTGTGTCTCGACCAGATCCTCAATCAGATCGCCAAGTTCCGTTACATGTTTGGCGGCCAGGCGCGCACGCCGGTGGTGATTCGCACCATGATTGGCGCCGGTACGGGTACTGGTCCGCAGCATTCGCAGATCCTGTACCCGCTGCTGGCCGCGATACCGGGGATTAAGGTGGTGACGCCCGCCAACGCCGCCGACGCCAAGGGTCTGCTGACCACGGCAATCCGCGATGATGACCCTGTGATCTTCTGCGAGCACAAAGCCCTCTATATGGATGAGTGCGAGGTGCCCGAAGGTGAGTACCTGCTACCTTTTGGTCAGGCACGCACCGCTGTTGAAGGCTCGGACATCACGATCGTGGGCATGTCGCGCACCGCGGTGATCGCTGAAGAAGCGGCCACCCAGCTGGCACAAAAAGGTATCAGCGCCGAGGTCATTGATTTGCGCACGNTGTCNCCGCTCGATGAAGGCTCGGTGCTGGAGAGCCTCGCCAAAACCGGGCGTCTGGTGGTCGTGGANGAATCGAATCCCTACTGCAGCATGGCNTCGGAGATCGCGGGGCTGGTGGTGGAGCGCGGTTTCGATACCCTTGATGCACCGGTCAAGCGGGTGACCTCACCCCATACGCCGGTGCCAGCGACGCCCTGCCTCGAGGCCAACTATGTGCCCAGCGTGGGGCGGGTCATGGCGGCGGTAGAAGAAACGTTGTCTTACTGACAAGAACGGAAGAAGCGACCCAGAGATGATCACAGTGAAAAGTCTGATGCGGCGAATAAGTCAGGTGATGGCTGCAACGGCGTTGATGCCGCTAGCTCATGCGGCACCCTCCNCTTCGGNACAGCCCCNTGAAGGNGCGATCGCAGGATCGNTAGACGGTATGGCGCTGTATCAAGCGCACTGCGCTGCCTGCCATGACGGCCAGGTGCCGCGCGCGCCGCACATGATTACCTTTTCAACGATCGGTGCTGACACCATATTGAATGCGATGAATAACGGCGTCATGCGCGCGCAGGCCTCGGCGTTGTCTGCGACTGAGCGCGAGGTGCTGGCAGGCTTTTTGGCAGGAGAGGCCATGGCCCCGCCAAAACCGATACTGGCCTGCTCGGACCCGATGAGCGAACTCGCCAGCGCCGATGCTGAAGCCATGCAGGGCTGGGGTGGCAACGCCAAAAACCACCGACATAGTGATGGTGCATGGCTAGACCGTCATAACGTGGGTCGGCTGGCACTCAAGTGGGTATTTGCTTATCCGGGCGCCCTGCGCGCGCGATCACAGCCTCTGGTGCATGATGGTGTGATCTTTGTCGGGTCGCAGTCGGGCGATATTTATGCCCTTGATCTCGAATCAGGATGCGCGCACTGGTCCTACTCGGTCGGCGCCGAAGTCCGCAGCAGTCTGTCGCTGGGTCAGGTGCCGGGGCGCGACGACCCAGTTCTCTATATGGGTGATTTCAGCGCAACGGTGCACGCCATCGATGCCAGCGACGGCTCTCTGATATGGCGCTCGTCAGTCGGGGATCATCCCGATGCGACGATCACCGGCTCTCCCAAGCTTCATGAGGGGAGCCTTTACGTGCCTATCTCTTCGTCAGAGTGGGCGACCGCAGCCGATCCCGGCTACGCCTGCTGCACCTTCCGCGGCGGCGTGGTCTCGGTAGATGCCGCGTCAGGTGAGGTGAACTGGCGTGCCCATGTGATCGATGAGCCAGCGGTGGAGACCGGCGAGACGAACCCCTTCGGTGCGGCGCGAAAAGGCCCTGCGGGTGCGCCGGTCTGGAACAGCCCGACCATCGATGCTGAGCGTGGCGTGCTTTATGTCGGCACCGGCGAGTCCTATACCTCACCGGCAGCCGATACCAGTGATGCGGTATTGGCGTTTTCTTTGGCCACTGGCGAGCGTCAGTGGGCGAAGCAACTGCTGGGTGGCGATGCCTGGAATATGGCGTGCTTTATTGGTGAGGCTGCCAACTGCCCGGAAGAAGACGGACCTGATCTGGACATCGGNGCCTCGACAGTNCTGTGGTCCGGCGGNGAGCGCGATTACTTGCTGGTGGGTCAGAAGAGCGGCGATGTCTACGCGCTGGACCCTGACAAGGGGGGTGCAGTTGTCTGGCATAACAAGGTCGGTCGCGGCGGCTTTCTTGGGGGTGTCCACTGGGGCATGTCAGCAAATGGTGACTCTTTGTTTGTGCCGATTGCTGACACGACGATCACCGGCCGTTTCACCGGGCCGGTTTCTCCCGGGTATCCATGCGCTCGACCCCACCTCGGGTGAGGTGCGGTGGTACACGCCCAGCGTGGCTGACTGCGACGGTAAGTCGCCAATCCCCGTCTGTGATCAAGGCATGTCTGCGGCGATTACCAGCACTGACCAGCTGGTCTTTGCCGGTAGCCTCGACGGCAACCTCAATGTTTACGACAGCCTCTCTGGCGAGATCCTCTGGTCGTTCGACACCTTCGGTGACTTCGAATCAGTATCGGGTGATACCGCATTGGGTGGTTCCATCGAGTCTGATGGCCCCGTGCTTTACAAAGGGCATGTGCTAATCAATTCGGGATACCAGTTTGGTGCCCGCATGCCCGGCAACGCCCTGATGGTCTTTTCATTACCGCCGGAGGCGGACCTCGCAAGGAGTNCCCGCGATGAGTAAGAGTCTGGATGCGGTGACGATTCCCAAGTGGGGCATTGAAATGACTGAAGGCACGATCGTCGCCTGGCATAAAGAGGAGGGAGACTCCGTGAAGCCCGGCGAGGAAATCGTCGATATCGAAACGGACAAAATTGTGAACAGTTTTGAGGCGCGAAGCTCAGGCACGCTGGTGCGAATCCTGGCCGAGGTGGGCGAAGAGCTGCCGGTGGGTTATTTGATTGGCGTTATCGCATCTGAAACTGTGACGGACGATGCGATTGAGGCGTTTATCGCCGCACAGAGCAGTGACGAGGAGGCTGTCCCCGAGGAGGAGACAATCTCTGCATCACCCGAGGTCCAGATTGCCAAGCATGATCGCGCTTCGGCTACGCGCATTGCGCCCGCTTTGCGTCGCAAGTTAGAGAGGGCGGGCATCGACCCTGAGCAAATAGAGGGATCGGGGCCGGAAGGCCGCATCACTAAAGAGGATGTTGACCGGGCTATCGGTTGATCGTTTTTTAATTGCCTTCAGTCAGGGCAGAGATCTATCTGTGCTGCCCCTNCCTGAGCGGCCTTCAAAGTCATCGCATTGAACACGTAGTCAACTTCGCCTTCTGGGGTGAAATAGGTGACAGCACCTTCACCGAGAAACAGCATCTCGGTTTCCACCACGCAATGCGCATCGCTGTGCTCGGCGAACACAGGTTCAAAGCCATAGGTCCCCGCGGGGGCGGTGCCGACGTCGTAGATTAATTCACCACTCAGAATAAAAAACTGCCCGGTACCCTCGTGGCGATGCGCCTGAAATCGCGCTCCGGGTTCCATATGCACATAGAGCGCCCACTGACCGGTTTTTTCGCAGATCCGGAGCACCTTGAACTGGGTGCCGCCACCCACATCGAGCCACTCGAGCTCGTGAATGTTTGCAAGGATGTCGCCGGCAGGTGTCGTGGTAATGGGTGCATTCATGGGATTCGCCTCAAGATTCGTCAGGTAGCGTGAAGGCAATCAGGTAGTCGCCTGGGGGTGTGCCCATCGCGGCGTGACCACCTGCGGCGATCACCACATACTGTTTGCCGCTCTCGCTGAGTTGGTAGGTGATGGGTAGCCCATGCCCGGAAGTCGGCAATCGGCCTTTCCACAGTTCCTCTCCGGTGTTGGTATCAAAGGCGCGCAAGAAATGATCGGTGGTCGCGCCAATGAAAGTTAGGCCACTGGCCGTGCTGACCGGGCCACCGAGATTGGGGGAGCCCTGAATGTACCAAAACGGCCAGGGCGCCATATCCCGCGTGGTGCCCAGCGGCACCTGCCAGTCCACATTGCCGGTCTGCAGGTCAATACCCGCAAGGGTCCCCCAGGGCGGCGGCGTACACGGCACGCCGAGCGGGGAAACAAAACCGAGCCAGCGTCGATTGCAGTAGGGCGTGCCCTCCGAGGGTTCGAGCAAAAATGGGCCATCCGCCACCGGTTCCGGCCCTTCACCGTCACACTGGTCCCGGGGAATCAATTGCAACACCGTTCCCATGTGGAGCGTGTTGACCACCAGTTTCTGGCGAACGGGATCAATCGACGGCCCCCCCCAGTTTTGTCCGCCAAAGGCGCTGGGCATGTGCAGCGCTCCCTCCAGCGCGGCAGGGGTAAAGGGCCCCTCGTAACGCAAATTGGTGAGCGTGCCCTCGCAAGCCCATTTGTCCCAGGGCACCAACCCCCAGACAGGATCTCTATCACCGGGCAAATCAAATAACGAGCGCGGCTTGGTGGGGACCGGCTGGGTAGGAGACGTGTAGTCACCGGGCACGGTTCCTTGTGGCATCGGCACTTCCTCGACCGGGAAAAGTGGTTCGCCTGTCACCCGATCGAGCAGAAAGACATAACCCTGCTTGGTGGTCTGGGCCAAGCCCTTNACCGTGCGGCCTTCGATCTCTGCTTCAAACAGGGTTGGCTGGGAGGGCACATCAAAATCCCAGATGTCGTGATGCACAGTTTGGAAGTGCCACACCACCTCTCCCGTGGCGATCGACAGCGCCACTACCGAGCTTGAGTAGTAATCGAGGTTGCCGCGGTGCCCGCCATAGTAGTCGGGCGAGGTATTGCCGGTGGGGACATAGACCAGACCCTGTTCGGGGTCGACCGACAGGTAGGACCAGGAGTTGGTCGTGCCCTGCTGATAGCGCTGATCTGTGGCGCCCTCTGTCGCAGGGGAGCTATCGCCATCCTCGTCAGTTATGGCGGCGTCTGAGGGTTCTACGGCGACGACCGGCTCCCAGGCCCACAGCAGGTTGCCTGAGGTTAGTTCGTAGGCGCGCACCACGCCACTGGGGACGGCGGTGGTGATGTTATCTGCGACTGAACCGCCCGTGATCAGCGTATTGCCGGTAATCGCCGGCGGGGTATTCAGCATGTAAAACCCNGCCTCATAGGGGCCAAGGCCTTTGCTTAGGTCGAGTTCCGCTACCTCACCAAACGGGCAGGTCTGGCCGGTAGTCGCATCGAGCCCTACGACCCGCGCATCCATGAGCGGCGCAATGACAACGCGATGGCAGGGGTCGGTCGGTGGGACGCGCTCGTCAGTCCATTGGGTCACGCCGCGACAGCGTGGCATAGGAAAGCTTTCCAGATCGATGTTGGGGGAGTAGGACCAGCGCTCGGCACCAGTTTCGGCGTGAATCGCTAGAATCCGGTTAAAAGGCGTGCAGAGATACAAATGGTCTNCGATAAGNACGGGCGTAGCCTGCCACGATGATTGCAACGGCGCCTCGCCGCTGAGCCCACCAATGAAGTTCTCACCTTCTCTGAAGTCACCCGAGCGATGCGTCCANGCAATCTCGAGATCGGTGACATTGTCTGGCGTAATTTGCGTCGCGTGACTGAAGTGCCCACCGCCCTCATCCGCGCCGGGCAGGGACCAACCTTGNTAAGGCGCTGTTAAANCNTNGGGCNCGACCAGCAGTGCGGCCAGCAGCGCGAACAGGAGCACGATGCCCCGCGGGCCGTTATGCGCCCCAGCCGCGAGATCAGAAGGGCGATCGTGCGCGACGACGCGATACCCAGAGAAAGTTATTGTCACCCTGTTTACCTCNCCACCACGGGTTCACCCGAGGTCGGCGTGACGTGATGACCTTGGCCGAAGGGCAAGTTGAAACCCTCGGGAAGGTCCTCGGTCATATCCAGCACCGCGGCCAGTCGGCCCACCCCGACATATAGCGCGCAATGCATCAGTAGCTCCACGACTTCAGCCTCCGAAAAGAGCGCTTTAAGCTCCCCAAAAAACGCCTTGTCGATGGATAAATGATCACAGGCGAATCGATCGCCCAGCTCAACTGCAAGGCGCTCCCGGTCGTCCAGTGACTCGGCTTCCTGAGGCTGCTCTAAACTGCAGACCTCGGCCTCGGAAATATCGGCATTGGCCGCGCGGTAACGGATCGCCATGCAGCTCCGGCACTGGTTGTGAAAGGCGACGCGCAATCGTAAGAGCTCGATCAGGCGCTCAGGGAGCGTTCTTTTAGTGGTCATGGCCCCGCCAAAGCCAAGCAAACCCATTGCGAGTTCCGGTGCGTGGGCGAGCATCCGTGTGATGCCCAATTCCAGCTCGGTCGCGCTGTCGGCGGCGACGAATGTGCGGAGCTCTTCACTCCACTCGGAGGTCGGTACAAAGCTGATGCGACTCATGTGTCCCTCTTTTTATTTCATGCACGTACTTGAATTGGCATTCTAGAGGGGNGCTCACGGCGTGACCACTTGTTCCGTCTGANNATGCTATCGGTGGGGTAACCACCCAACGTGNAGAGACAGCAAATTACGGCCAAAGAGGCTCGGTTGGTAGACCGGCGCAGGACGGTNCGGTAGCAACCANAAGCGNTCGTAGCGGCGGGTGAGCGCCTGAAACGCGCTGATGATTTCCTGACGAGCCAGNGCGGCACCCACACAGACATGCCGGCCCATACCAAATGCGAGGTGACTGCCCGGTTTCTTGCGTTGGAGATTGATTCGATCCGGTTCTGAAAATTGCGCCTCATCGCGATTGGCTGCGCCAAAGCGAATATTCAGCAGTTCGNCCTCTTCGAGGCTGANCCCCGCNAGGTTGCCACTGTGAGCGCAGCGCCTGAACATGCCTTGTGCTGGCGATTCCAGCCGCAGAATTTCCTCAGCCAGCGTNGGTATCAGCTCGGGTTCGGCCAGCACGTCATTGAGCGCATCGGGGTCCTCAATCAGCAGCTTCAAACCCGAACCAATAGCCGCTGTCGTGGTTTCGTTGCCGGAGGCCAAGAGATCAATGGTGATGATGGTCATCAGCTCCTGCATGGTGAAGGCNTCGCCGTCCTGATCTCGGTAAGCAATGGCCTCGCTGATCAGATCGTCCCGGGGGTTTTTGCGCCGCTCTGCNACCATGTCAGCAAAGTAGGNCTGCATCTCAACCACCAGCCGGGCGCATTCGATCCTGCGCTCCCGGGTGGCCATCATGCTGAAAGGCTCAACGATGGCGTCAGACCAGATTTTGAACTGCCCAATGTCGGCGCGCGGCACGCCCAGCAGATCCGCAATGACCATCATCGGGAGGGGGTGCGCGAAGTCCTGAATAAACTCCACTTCCGAACGCCCCTCAAGCTCGTCGAGCAGTGACTCAGCGATGGCATCAATGGTGGGCGTCGCGGCGCGGACCCGTTCCGCAGTAAAGAGCTTCTCCAGAAAACCTCTGACCCGTGTGTGCTGCGGCGGGTCTGATGTCGAGCAGGAGGCCAGCGGCAGCCAGCCTTCTTTCTCGTAGACATCGATGATTTCCTGAGGGATACCGTCGTCGGACAGGGCCATTGGACTCACGCCGCTTACGTACTGATCCGGTGCCCTGATGACCTCGCGTGCCAATTCATAGCTGGTGACCAAGTGAAACCCGGTCGAGGGCATTCGATACAACGGGGCGTGATGCCGGAGGGTTTGATAGAGCCCGTAGGGGCACTGCTGGACCTCAGGATCCATCAGGTCGGGGAGCTCCGAATCTGCTACTCGCCCACCCTGATCTGACATGATCTAGCGCTAGCCCAGCTGGTTGATCACGTCGCCAAACAGCTCTTCGTCCGGGGGGATCACCTTATTTTCAGCCAGCGGCATCGAGACCCAGGTCTCGTTGATGAGATCGCGCCAGGAGATGTTGTTGTTGGTGCCATTGCCGCCCCAGGAACCGCAGCCCAGAGAGAACGTTTGCCGCATGCCGTTCCAGACGTTACCGCTGTTGGACGCTGCTTGAGGCTGGTTCACCATCACGCGGGATGTGTAGGTGTTCTCGGCCAGCTTCATGATGTTCTCGTCGCTGCTTGAGTAAATGCCGCAGCTGTGCCCCTGACCCTGATAGGCCTGAATGTTCTGGGTGAGTGCGATGGCGTGATCGATATCGCGCGCGCGATAGAGCGCCATGATCACCGACAGTTTTTCCCCAGAGAAGGGATGCTCAGGACCCCAACCCTCCTCGGGCACGATGAAGAATTTCGTCTCCTCGGGAATCGATAGCCCCGCCATTTGGGCGATCTTTTCCGGGGGTTGCGCCACGATGGCGGTATTCAGATGGAGCTCTTCATCCCAGAGTGTGTTGCGAAGCGCGGCTTTCTCTTCCTCGTTACAGAGATAACCACCTTGCGCTTTTAGCTTCTCCAGCATGGGTTCATAGATGTCATCGAGCAGCACCACCGAGTTATCCGACGAGCAGGATGCCGCCAGATCCAAAGTTTTCGACAGGCGGATTTTCTCTGCTGCCGCGTCAAGATCGGCCGTGTCATCCACGGTGATGACGGCGTTACCGACACCAACGCCCAGCGCGGGTGAGCCACTGGAGTAAGCCGCGTGCACCATGGCACCGCCGCCTGTCGCAAGTACCAGATCGCACTGGCGCATTAATTCGTTAGTGGTTTCCAGGCTGGGTGTTTCGATACCGATCACCAGGTCCTCAGGTGCGCCCATTTTCTTCAGCGCGGCGCGCATCAGGTCACAGATCTTTTTGTTGGTCAGCTTGGCTCGCGGATGGGGCGCGACGATGATCGAGTTGCGGCCTTTGACGGCGTGAATGCCTTTGATGACGGGGGTCGCTTCCGGGTTGGTTGAGGGCGCCAGCGCGCCGATCACGCCCAGCGGCTTGGCGAGCACGCGGATATTACGCTCGGGATATTCCTCAATGATGCCAACGGACTTGTCATGAATGATGTCGAGGAGGGTCGCGCGGGTCTTGCGCTGGATCTTCAGGAACTTGCCGTCATAGTTGCCAAGCTGGGTCTCATCAACGGTGAATTGGGCNATTTCTTCCGCAACGCCCGGCCGCGCCACGGACCACACCATCGCCCGGATCAGCGCATCGACCTGCTCCTGCGAATAGTGCTCGATCTNCTTCTGNGCGGCGCGCGATCGCGCAACCAGATCCGCGATANATGCCTTGGCGTCACCATTATNCTGCGACATGACGGTCCATCCCCCAATCATCAAAAAAACCGAGCACTTAGGGTAAACCGCCCGGCCGTCTCACGCCAGTGAACTCATCCCAAAAACTGAGGATTGACGCGGCTTGCAATNGATTTCACCGGTGTATCGAAACGCCGGGTTGAGCCATAATCGGTTTATACTNTGTGCCCGCGCAGCGAGGCNTTTTTGCTCGCCANNCACAGTGTCGATAGCNCCAAGCGGTTGGAGCACCCTGAGTGAACTTTGAACTGAACGATGATCAGCAGGCTTATATCGCCAGCGCCAAGGCCTTCTCTGACAAGGAGCTCGCGCCTCACGCTGCGCATTGGGACGCCGAGTCCGTTTTTGCCAAGGACGCGCTCAAAGCCGCGGGTGAATTGGGCTTCATGGGTATGTATACCCCCGAGGCTGCGGGGGGGTTGGGTATGGGACGTCTGGATGCCAGTCTGATCGTGGAAGAGCTCGCGAAGGGGTGCACGACCACCGCCGCATTTCTGACCATTCACAACATGGCGACCGCCATGATCGGCAAGTACTGCCAGCAGGCCGTGGTCGATGAATGGTGCCCCGAATTAGTGATGGGCGAAAAGTTGGCGTCTTACTGCCTTACTGAACCAGGCGCGGGTTCCGACGCGGGCAGCTTGCGCACCAGTGCAGTGCTCGATGGCGATGCCTATGTNGTCAATGGCAGCAAAGTCTTTATCTCCGGCGCGGGCGAGACCGACGTACTGGTGGTGATGACCCGCACCGCGGATGCGGGGCCGAAAGGGGTCACGGCGCTGCTGGTACCGGCGGATGCCGAGGGCATTGAGTACGGAAAGAAAGAACACAAGATGGGCTGGAATGCCCAACCTACGCGCATGATCACCTTCGATAATGTGCGTGTTCCGGTCTCGAACCGCTTGGGTGAAGAAGGCCAGGGTTTTGCCATAGCGATGGAAGGGCTGGACGGTGGGCGCATTAATATCGCGACCTGTTCCGTGGGTACCGCACAGCGGGCCATTCAGGATGCGACTGCCTACGTGCAGGAACGCAAGCAGTTCGATACCGCAATCGCGGATTTCCAGAACACCCAATTTAGGCTTGCCGACATGCTGACAGAGCTGGTGGCAGCCCGGCAGATGATTCGGCTCGCCGCCAGCAAGCTGGACAACAACGACCCGCAGGCAACCACGTATTGTGCCATGGCCAAGCGCTTCGCCACCGATGTGGGCTTCACAGTCTGCAATGATGCCCTGCAGTTGCTGGGCGGTTATGGCTATATCAAGGAGTATCCGATGGAGCGCTACGTGCGCGACACCCGGGTGCATCAAATTCTCGAAGGAACCAATGAAATTATGCGCGTCATCGTCGGCCGAAAGCTGCTGATGGACGGCGCTCTGGAGGTCATTCAATGAGCATCAGTCCATCTGAAAAAATCAAAGTCTCGATCGAGGGCAATATCGCCACAGTTGTGATCGATAACCCGACTGCCAATACCTGGGATCGTGAAAGCTTGCCGGCGCTCAAGGCCGTGATCGAGGCCTTGAATGCAGAGCCCACCGTTTACGCGCTAGTGCTGACGGGCGCGGGTGAGAAATTCTTTTCGGCGGGTGCGGATCTTAACCAGTTCGCTTCCGGTGATGCGGATGTGGCCCGGGCCGTGGGCGAGGCCTTTGGCGAAGCGTTCGAAACGCTGGCCGATTTTCGGGGCGTGTCGATTGCCGCTATCAATGGATTCGCGATGGGCGGCGGCCTGGAAGTGGCGCTGGCCTGCGATATCCGCATTGCCGAAGAGCAGGCGGCGCTGGCGCTACCCGAGGCGCGGGTTGGCCTGCTGCCCTGTGCCGGTGGCACCCAACGGCTGACCCAGCTGGTGGGTGAGGGCTGGGCAAAGCGCATGATCCTCTGTGGTGAGCGCATTGGTGCGCAGCAAGCGCAAACGCTGGGGCTGGTTGAGGAAGTCGTGCCAACGGGTGAGGCGCTGACCACCGCAACCGCGCTGGCGGCCAAGGTGGGTAATCAGTCTCCTTCTTCGGTGGCGGCTTGCAAACGTCTGATTCACTCGGCGCGCAATATTGCGATCGCCGATGGCCTTGTCGCGGAGCGCGACGAGTTTGTCGCACTCTTCTCGACCGAGGATCAGCAGGAAGGCACTAACGCGTTCCTCGAGAAGCGTGAGCCCGAGTGGAAAAATCAATGACCGACAGCGTGCTGGTTGCCGAGCATCCGGCGGGAGACCGGGTGGTTGGGCAGCTCACTCTCAACGTTGAGAAGACGCTGAACTCCCTGACCCGGGAGATGGTGGAGATCATCACCGATCGGCTTGAAGCCTGGGCTGACGATGACAAGGTGGTCGCGGTGTTTATCGATGGCGCCGGCGAAAAAGCCTTTTGTGCCGGCGGTGATGTGCAGGCGCTGCGTAACTCCTGTATCGAGACGCCCGGTGGCCCCTGCGAGTACGCCGAGCACTTTTTTGCTCGCGAGTACCGCATGAATTATCTGCTCCATACCTATCGCAAACCGCTGATCTGTTGGGGCCATGGCGTGGTGATGGGGGGCGGCCTGGGCATTTTGGCGGGCTGTCGTTACCGGGTGGTCAGTGAGCGCACTCGCATCGGCATGCCCGAAGTCACGATTGCGCTGTTTCCTGACGTGGGCGGCAGCTGGTTTTTGAATCGCATGCCGGGGCAGGTGGGCCGCTTTTTGGCGCTGACCTCGTCCCATATCAATGCCACGGACGCGCTCTTCTGTGGTCTGGGCACGCACTTCCTTGCTAACGAGCAGAAGACCGATTTGCTCGCCAGCCTGGCCACGCAGGCATGGACTGGCGAGGCGGATGCGGACCATGCCCTTATTGGAACGGCGCTCGCTGACATG
>FUFK010065028.1_pt1 | contig 12415 bp, 11 predicted proteins | sample 1021851 | NCBI WGS metagenome assembly FUFK01 (sample SAMEA51879418, study PRJEB19060) | metagenome
GTAATTAAAATAATTTTAGAGGGTATTCATAATTATCTACAAGAGATTTTATTTTATTTACAACATGGGGTTTGTCTTCCTTATAGGTAACACCAAACCAACTCGATCCAGTCTTAAGAACCTTTACAGCTTTTATGTTACTCTGTATGAGATTGTTAACAACTGATGGTATAAAAAATTCACTTTTCAATTCTTTACCTTCAAGTTTTAGGAAATCATTAAACATGGATCTTAGGTAAGGGAAAAGATCTGGGGTGAAACCCCATACATTCATTGATACCGGTTCAGAACCATCTAGCTCAAGATTCCTATCGGACGAAACCCCACTTTCTGATCTTTCTAAATTGCTTGTTTCGATTACGGTGCTTAACAAATCATTTTCTAGAGTACATAATCCACGAGTAACACCTCCAAATTCAGAAAGTGTATTCCCCAATTCATATGCAACCATTGTGAACATATCNCCTNCATTTTTATAATAATCTGAAACTATTTGGTAAGACTCTAGACCATAAAAATCATCACCATTGATAACTACAAATGGTTCCTGTATTAGATCAGCTGCAGAAAGGATAGCGTGCCCAGTTCCCCATGGCTTTTGTCGATCTGGTGGACATTCAAATCCATCTGGAAGGTTGTTCAACTCTTGGAACGCAAATTCAACTTGTATACTGCCTTCATATTTACTCGTTATCTGAGATTTGAACTCTTTTTCAAATTCTCTTCTGATAATAAAAACAACTTTGTTGAATCCTGCACGTATTGCATCATAAACGGAGTAGTCAATAATTGTTTCACCGTTTGGCCCAACTGAGTCCAATTGTTTAAGGCCTCCATAACGAGAACCCATCCCTGCTGCCATAATTAAAAGTGTAATGTCTTTCATATGCATCTAGTCCAAATTAATATTACAAAGTTACTGTCTTAGTGCCTTCATCTGCATTTACCAAAAATGCTTTTCCTCCAACTGATTCTATAGCATCAGCAACAGAACTGGCATTCCCAGGCGCATAAGCAAACATGCAGCCTCCGCCGCCAGAACCATTTATCTTACAACCAACCGCACCTGCTTCCTTNGCNGAGTCAATCATCGCCTCAATTTTTGGGGTACTAATGTTTAAATGATCTCTTAANATAGAATGATGCTGGTTCAACAGAAAACCAATCCGNTCATGATCTANNTCTTTCTTATTTAGTTCTAATTTTGCTTCTNNAAGTAGATTNCTATTTTCAAGNGTACAATNAAACAGTGTCTTCTCATNTTTATCCAACATTGATAGGTCTACATTAGGNCCNCAGGATTGTANACTNAACCCAANATTNAGTGGTTTTATCTTTTTNAAAATTTCTAATCTCGCATTTTTACNTCGAGAAAGTATTCCAAANGTATCTTTCGGTTCGCGCGAATCACCAAGCACAAAGTCTCCCANNGGAGCATTAAATTTTTCGACCGAGATACTAGGCTCAGNTTCAAGGTATACAAGATTCCCAATCGCAGTAGTATATTGATCCATCATTCCACCAGGCCCTGAAAATTCTGTTACTTCAGCTTTNAATGAAAGCTCTCCAATTTTCTCATTTGTCAGTTTCATTGGATCATCAGCCATTTGACTTAAAAAGTTTATCCAGCTGACAACAATGGCTGAAGAGCTACTTGTACCAGCCTTGATTGGAATGTCACTACTTATTTCACATTCAAAACCACTAGCAAAACTCAATCCCTCTTTTTTACAAACGCGTATTCCGCTCTTGAAGTAATCTCTTTCTTTTCGGTATTCCNTATCATTAAGGTCAAATCTTTCAGTCCTTTCAATATCNGGCATGTGGATAATTACNTTTTGGTCTNNTCTTTTTTCNCCAATAATTTTAGCTCTTAAGGATATGGCCATTGCAATTACGGGAAGTCCAAGATAGTCTTGGTGCTCCCCAAAAAGGCATATCCTTCCTGGAGTACTCACTTCCATATTTTTATTAAACCAAACGAGCTAATGATACTTATTAAGAATACAAATAGTCCAGCCATTATGTTGCCATAGATTAATTGACCTACTCCNATTAAAACTGAATAAACGGAAATAGAACCCAATAACATCATCACTATTCCTTTTGGAATTGGCCAGGGATCAACTGTTTCACTTAATGGGAATCTGCTCCATCCAGGTCCTCCGGGATTAACTNTTTCTACAAAGTTTTTAAGTGTTTTTTCATCTTCTGGAGCAGTTAAAAATGCTGCTAAAATCCAAACTGTTGATGTTATNATGGTNCCATAAACGATNTTCNCCCAACCCTGTAACTCAATATCTGAAAAGTTCAATATTGCTGCAACAAAGAGAGAGCTTATCATTGCAATAATTTCAGTTAATGCGTTGATACGCCACCAGAACCAGCGAAGGATATAGATTAATCCTGTACCTGCACCAATCATCAATAGTAATTCAAANGCNTGACCTGCATTCGTAAGNATTAGTCCNAGNCCAGCACCCATAATAATGGATANTAANGTGAAAACTCGTCCAACCAANACAAGTTCNTTCTCTAATGCATNNGGTTNTANAAAACGATGGTAGAGNTCATTTACAAAGTAACTTGCACCAAGATTTAATTGGGTTGACATAGTGCTCATGAATGCAGCGATAAGCGATGCTGAAACAAGGCCAAGAAGTCCAGATGGAAGCAATGTCAACATGGCCGGGTATGCTACATCATGACCTAGTTTATCGGATGGAAGACTCGGAAATCTATTTTGAATATCTGATAATTCTGGAAAAGTAATTAATGAAGCTAGAGCTATCAAAATCCAGGGCCACGGCCTAATTGCATAGTGAGCGATATTGAATAAAAGAGTTGCTCCAACTGCATTGAACTCGTTTTTCGCAGAAAACATCCTCTGAGCAATATAGCCNCCCCCACCNGGCTCTGATCCGGGGTAATAGCTTGCCCACCACTGCACAGCTAAGGGAACTAGTAGAACAGGTACCCAAATATTTGGATCTGAAAAGTCTGGAAAAATAGATAATTTATTTAACACNTTGGGATGGGNAANTAAATTTGAGATACCNCCTATTTCNGGCAGAGCTAAGATATAAGNTGTTGCCCAANNAGAACCAATCATTGCAATTATAAATTGTAAAAAATCCGTTACGATAACAGCTTTTAGTCCACCCAGGATGGAATAAACTAGCGTAATTGAGCATGCGACTAAAAGAGTAAACCAGCCAGGAAGACCCAGTACTATTTCTCCAAATTTAATTGCAGCTAAACTCACAGCACCCATCACAAGAACATTAAAAACAAGACCAAGATAAAGAGCACGAAACCCTCTTAAAAAGGCAGCCGTTTTCCCACCATACCTTAGTTCGTAGAACTCAATATCAGTAAGAACACCAGATCGATGCCAGAGTCTTGCATATACAAATACGGTAAGCATCCCAGTCAATAGAAAAGCCCACCACGCCCAATTGCCAGAAACGCCATCTCTCCGTACAAGGTCAGTCACAAGATTAGGAGTATCTGTGGAAAATGTTGTCGCTACCATACTTATACCTAAAAGCCACCAGGGCATATTTCTTCCAGCAAGGAAAAAGGATTTTCTATCAGAGGCTGAGTTTTTGGATGCCCATAGACCAACGAATAAGGAAAGAACAAAGTACCCAATAATTATCGACCANTCTAAAAGAGATAAAGTCATGGTCTCATGCTTGATCGTTTAGTCCAAAGATTGGTTTATTTTTTTNCCATTTACCACGTGTGAAGTCAGGAATTTTAACAGNAGCACTTCCCNACCNAATTGATTTTTCACTTAGAGGAGATATCACGCTCATACTAACAGCATCGTATACNTCGATNACCGGCTNTGNCCCTTTNAAGGCCTCAATGAATGCNCTNAAGATAAAAAAGTCCATGCCTCCNTGTCCAGANCCTNCGGCCTGATCTTGAAAACGCTTCCAAANAGGATGATCGAACTCNTNAAGATANTTATCTTCTTTTTCCCAACGATGTTCATCCTTACTNAACCCTTCTATATAAANAGAGCGCGCATCCTTCTGCCAAATACCAAGTGTGCCTTGGACCCTGAAATTAAGAGAATAAGGTCGTGGATTGTTCGTGTCATGGCTGAGCATGATTGTTTGACCCTTATGGCACTTTATCACAGTTGTAACAATATCGCCACATTTAAAATCTACTGACGAATTGGGATGGCTCATTCCTCCCTTATCCACAATATATTTCTTGAGCCCTCTTGACTGTGTTGCTGTTGAAGTAAGGTACAGCATTCTATTGCCACGATTAATATCAAGCATCGTACTTACTGGTCCTAAACCATGTGTTGGGTATAGGTCCCCATTACGATCAACAGAGTGTTGTGTTCTCCATTTTGCTTCTGAGAATCCTTTTTCACCAAACTCTACACCACCGCCATATGGGCCTAGCCCATCGTTGAATTTTACGTGTCTCAGGTCATGCTGATAGCCTCCTTGGCANTGGAGTAATTCACCAAACATATTCCTTCTAACCATATTCAGTACTGCCATGACGTCACGACGATAGCATACATTTTCCATAATCATGCAAAACTTTCCTGTGTCCTCTGAGACATTGACAAGGTCCCAACACTCATTCACTGTAAGCGCTGCAGGAACTTCAGTTCCCACATGAATTCCTTCTTTCATTGCTGCTATTGCCATTGGGTGGTGCCACTCCCAAGGNGTAGCAATATATACACCATCAAGNTCTTCATTTTTCANCAGATTACGGAAATCCTCATCATTCTTTTTATATACCTTAGGCTCTTTCCTACCAGAATCCTTAATGATTTTTAACGCGGCACTAATCATTCCATCATCTATATCGCAAATNGCAGGAATCTCCACATCTGGATATTTGGTAGCAAGCCAGAGCATCCACTGTCCTCTTAGGCCAGTGCCAATAAACCCAACCCTCAAGTTCTTTTTATTTTGAGATGAAAAAATTGTTTGAGGCATCAGCGCCGCCGCTCCACCAGCAGCAGCGGTCGTTTTAATAAAATCTCTACGGTTGATTTTTTTTGACATTAGGTACTCCTATTTTTTCAAGTGATCAATTTTTTTGAAAAGCATAAACGATGGAATTGTTCTCCAATCAAATCCAGGCCCTTTCCATTTAACCTCAAGAGACTGTTGCCCCCCCCCTTCAAAATAATCTAGCCTAATTTCATGTAGGCCCGCCTCTAAAGGAATTTCACCNNTGACAACNTGCCTTCCATGAAGACCATCGTTGTCAACAACTGGAAAGCCATCTATGAATAAACGGGAGCCGTCGTCNGAAGAGGTTTGAAACTCATAGCTNCCATCTTTATCAATTTGTAAATATCCTGANAATGAATGGCCAAAATTATTTTTTCTATACTCATCAATTGAAAAATCTTTTGAGGTGGATTCTTCAACCAGTTCCCCCTTTATCATTTCATCACAATTTTCCCATTCTCCTGAATAAGTTTTTTTATAGAGCCCATTCTGAGCATTTAGTATTTCTATCGGTACCGATACTGTCTTACTCGGGAACCTCTCTTCTTTAGTCGCTCTGAAGTTCAAAATTCCTGGCTCATTAATTCTAAACGGACCATCATAACGGGTATATTTTTTGATTTGATCAGTATTATTACCAAAAGCATATTCCAGTTTAGAAAATCTATCCTCTGATACAATGGTAACATCTGCATAACTTGAATCAAGAACTATTTCAACCGACGGCTCACTAAGATAAGGGAGAACTGGTATTTTAAATACATGGACGGGATCATTCCCAAAAACGGGATAAATCTTTTTTGGAATGTCTATTACAAGGTCACCGCGAACGTTCCTCCAATTCAACTTTCTACTTTTCCCTAGGTGAATAATTTGTTCATTTCCAGATCCTGATATACCTTTTAGTACAAGCTTCCCTTTTGGTATCTGATTTACAAAGGCAAATAAATACCTTCTGTTTTTAGAAAGCGTAAATCGAACNTTTCCTGATGATGNCATAGGACTTATAGTTGTGCCAAATATTGCCTCTCCATTTTTATCCAGCCACAATCCAATATCATTCAAACGATTTATCATGATTTCAGGAATCGTTCCATCAGATCGTGGTCCAATATTTAAAAGTAGATTCCCCCCTCTGCTTACAATATCCACAAGCATACGTATTAGCTCTTCAGAAGTGCTGTAGTCTTCTGGCTCTTCATTTCTATTAAATCCAAAAGACTTACCCATGCCCCTGCATTCTTCCCATCCACGGTTAATGAATTCTTCGTTAATCTGCTCTGATGAAGGGTCATATTCTGTGGAAAAGTATCCGCCGTGTTTGAACCTTGTTTCTCCACCCCAACGATCATTAACAACGACGTCTTTAGGAGCGTTTGACTCATTATATAGCCAGGCTAAAAACTGTTCACTCTTCCACTCTTGACTGTCTCTATCCCACTCTCCATCAGAAAAGATTATGTCGGGCTTGTAACGCTGCACTACATCTTTAAACTGTGGGAGCATATACTTATTAACGTAATTGCTTATATTTTCTGGATAATCTGGATGCTCCCACTCGTAGAGTGAGTAATAGAGACCAGACTTTAGACCAACTTTTTTTAAAGAACCGTTTAACTCACCTAAGAGATCCCTGCCTGCAGCACCACTGACAGAATTATAACCTTTGCTTTCTTTACTTGGCCAAAGACAAAAACCATCATGGTGTTTTGACGTGAGAACCACATATTTTGCTCCTGATTTTTTAAAAATCGAGGCCCATTTATCTGGATCATAATTTTCTGCCCTGAAAAGATCAATAAATTTCCAATAAGGAAAATCCTTTCCATAATTATCATGGTGATACCTCAAGCGAGCTGTGTCACCATTATTNAGACCACTTAGGTACCACTCTGCATAGCTACCTTTGGGGCCCCAGGCGGGAACAGAATAAAGCCCCCAGTGAATGAAAATGCCAAATTTTGCATCCTTAAACCATTCTGGGGTCTCTCGTAAGTCTAATGAATTCCAGTCTGGGGCATATTCCTCTCCGTTCAATATTATGGTACATGCAATTACCATTATAAAACTACGTATCATCTATAAACTGACGCTGGGCTGGNGGTTTCTTTTGATTATGATTCTATAAAAGTAGATATTTTTAAAATTCTAAATAAGAGCCTGGAACAACAAATGGGTTAAGCCCAATGTCTTTACCTACAAACTCCGGTAGATTCCCTCTGGTAATTGATGATCCATTCCCCTGAAAATCAACTGAATATTTTGAGACAACCGATCCAATGACACTGCTATTGCTTGCCACTGTAAAGGTGGGGCTATGATTTAAAACCGCACCGTAGTGAGTCATACCATTTAATTGAAGAGAGCTTCCTTTTGATATCAATAGTCCATAAGCAGTTGAATTTTGGTAATCAGCGCTCCCTCTTGAATAGGAGACTACCGCCGAAGCAAGGCTAGTGCCAAACTGAGAATTATTGACAGTTAAATTTCCACTGCACACTATGTAAATATCTCCATTGATCACAGAGTTTGAATTAATGGTAATATTACCATCAGCAATAATATAGCCCGGACCATTAACTGTGGAATTAGAGATAATGATATCGCTGCCAGATAGGAGCTTATTATCACTGTAGGAGCTAAGATTTATTGTCCTGTTTTCAAAGGTGGAATTATTCATTTTTGATAGAGGTGGGCCTGACGTCCATGTTGGTCCATTGTTTATGGATCCGTCATTGTTTGATTGAGTTTGTCCATCATTTGCAACGCTACCAGAATTTTCTTGAAAATTATAATATGCAGTAAGTCCTGACTCATCTCCAGATAATACGCTATCTTTTTTAGAGTAGATCTGAGNNCCNGTNCTAGTTGTNTTCCANANTCTCACTTCATCTATGAGGCCACTAAAATATCTGGCACTACCAAAATCTCCGCTGTGAAATTTTGTGTCCCTATTTCTACCAATACTCACATCACCAGGGTGATGCCATAGCTTAGATCCTTTCCCCGAACCAAATTGTATTCCATCTAGGTATCCTTTAAAAGCATTGTTTGAAACACTGTTACCTCCACTAAGAGTTAGAGCAACGTGGTGCCAGGTATTGCTTTGGATTGAGTTGGTAGATAGCCAGGTTCCAGGATTCCACCTGCTCTCTGGCTCATTCCATCCACCAACATATAACGCTCCCGCGAATATGTATATGTTTAAACCACGTACTGTACCTCCTTGCTCATAGATGGTTTGCTTGTGAGATGAAATATTTTTATTGTCAACTTTAAACCAGGCCTCAATCGTTTTGTTCGTATGATGGCTTCCGGTATTAATGTCATTAGAATTATTTATTTTTATGAAGTCATTATTGCCATCAAAATCTAGAGCGTAATTATTATATGCTCCCTGGTGTGACTCTGCTTCAAATAAAAGATCATTATATTGGGTATCATCTAAAACTGGAAAAGCTGGAGCTGAAGTAAGGAGTATCCCTCCTGAACCGGAACCGATATAGGTGCTACCATTGTTTGCCCCGCTATTTGACTCTACGCTACCATTATAGAACATATCCCCATAGATGCTTCCATTTGGCTCTACAAAAGTTTGAGAGCTTACATTATTTCCATAAAAAGAGAAGCAAAATGCTTCTGGAAGAGAAGAAATCAAAAATCGTATGTTCCTCTCTACATCATCAATCCTCGCCTTGCTCTTAAGAGTCAGGTAATGCTCTTTTGGTAGCGAGGAACCACTTTCGTCATACTGGCTATCAAAACGAACAGAATATGTACCATTGTTAAAGTTTCCATCTATGTTAGAAACATCTCTAGATGATTTGTAAGAGTGAAGCCCCAGTTCAATACCAGTCATTGCGAGATTACGAGCCTTGATATCTTGAGTGTGGTAGCCCCCTGTTCTCGTTTCTACTACAGAGAACCTTGCAAGATAAAAAGCAAACAGGCTTAACATTATAAAAACGCCCATAGTAGATGCCATTAGAATAACACCTGATTCATCTTTTAACTTTTCCTTCAAGCCTATCATTCGTGATAGCTCATTTTTTTCCCAAACCTAAAATTGTGTGGATATACGTACGAGCTTAAGAACAATGTATCTGCATCCTTTACAAATCTCAGGTCCAGCTTTGAGAGGTTTATATTATTTGCCTGATCATTTGAGAGCCCATTTTGTAAAGGAGAGATCTCATTGTGGTTATGATCATAGAACCTAAAACCAATTGAGCTAGAAGATTGAATACCATCAGAAAGTGGGTTATACCCCCCACTTCCAATGCGAAGGTTCAAAGCTCCAGATGGTTCTATTTGAAAATCTTTTTGCTCATCCCTCCCATTTTTAAGATAGAGACTATTCTGGCTAGATGATACAAAATCATTTGGTGAAGCTTGACCCTGGGTATCTCTCATTATTCTCCAAAAAGCGGAACGTGATTCGCTAACAAAACCTTGTCTATCTGTTTCTCCAACAAAGGTTTTAGCACCTTGAAATAACATGGTTGCTGCCATAGATCCAATGATACCAATGACAACGATTACAATAATCATTTCTACTAAGGTAAATCCTTCTTGGCTTTTTCTTTTCATATCTAAAGCCCTGAGCTAATGATCATGGTATCGGTTATCGGAGATAGCGTTGGATGGGTTACTTGTACCATTACGCTCTTAAAATTAGTCTGCCCAGACTCTGAAATGGGAAAACCCGCGGTTGGTAAAACATAGTTTACAGTCACATTATAACTAAATGCTGGGTGCTCACTAACGGATGAGATAGAGAACCCGTCAAAGTCATCAATGTCATCAAAATCATTAATGTCTATTTCACCATCGCTTGACTCTTTCCCAAGCAAAGATGACCAGGGAGCTGTAGTATTTTCATCAAAGCGCCTTGCACGGATTTGATTTTCAACACTGCTAAGAATCACACTTTGAACTGTACGCAGCTCAGACTTTGCTCTAACGGTTTTACCAGTGTTTAGTGCATTAAGAAAAACCATGAATGAAAGAGTCAACAAGACAAGAACAACCATCACCTCCACAAGGGTAAATCCGACTTGATATCTATTTTTAGATTTCATTAGTTAATAGTCCATTTACCTGTAACCGGCTGTATCGTTATGGTTTTATCATTAAGAGAAATTGAGCCGCCTGATTTTACATCACCAAGGGGTAAAAACTGCAGCTCTGGCGATCCATTAAAATCAACTGATACGATATCTACCTCTCTGATATTTGAATTGTCAAGTGATATAACTCCGTTAGTACTGTTGGGGAAGTCCTCTACTAGTGAGCGTGAGTTATCCGGACCGTTAAATATGGTGTAGCTTTCTTGATCTACCGAAAAAGAAACGGTCATNGTNTCATGCATTCCAAATGCCATTGATCTAATAAGATCAATGTCACTGGTAACCTGATCGATAGCAATTTGTTGTCTAATAGTTGATAATCCAGCTCTAGTTCTGGTCGCGGCAATGGAGGCAAAAATAGCAATAAGGACAATCACGATGACGAGCTCTATGAGGGAGAACCCAATTGAGGTTCTCTTTACGATGTTTTTTATTATTTTATTCATGGTCAAAATAACAATCCGACCAGAAGAATACGATTTTAAATAGAGTAAGTAAAGGACTTTCCAAAAGAGGGACTATCCTCATCAATGTCCTCGATTTTAATGTAATACATAACTTCCCCGGTTACCTGGTTTGTATCATTCCAGGTTTCATACATAAAGGGATTATTATTTGCATTTTTGGGCAACTCCCCTGTAGCAAATAGGTTTTTTGGAGCCTGAAAAGAAAGGGTTGAGTCCATAGGAGTATTTGCCCAATCATCATCCATGACCTTGTCTTCATTATCGGGAGGTGGCGGAAAATGTGCTATCCTACCTTTTTGCTGATGCATTCTATAAAAATAGTGAAAAAATGCCTCACGTATGGTTTGCATGTTCGCTTCATTTCGCTTACCTTGCATTTCCTCAGATACTCCGTTGTATGCTGGAATTGCAAAACTAATTAAAACTCCCATTAGGGCAAGCGTAACTACCAGTTCCATCATCGTAAATCCTGCTGTACTCGTGTGTCTCTTCATTCCTTGAAATCTCATATGAATTAAGTTTAATCTTTTGTCGTTCCTAATTTAAAAAGGCTCCGGGATTGCCGGAGCCTTTTAAAGATAATCTTGGTTTAAAATCTAATTAAATCAGATTAAATCCTTAGCTACCAGCACCTGCTTCTCTTGAACCAAGTGTACCAACTACGTCATTGTTACCGCCGTCGTTGGTTCCCTTTTCGTAGTCCCAATGGACTAGGGTTCCGTCACCACGCATGTGAGTGATATTGCTTGTTGAGCGATTAAAACGCCACTCGCCATCATCACCTGAATTCTCGTTATCGTCTGCCCATCCTGCTGGTTTTGTGTCTAAACCGTCCCATGGGTTGGTTGGCCAGCTACGACGACCATTGTCCATAAGCTTTTCAGTTGCCCAAGTTTCAAGCCCTGCTCTGATAGAGCTGATTACTGCATCTTCTGCAGCTTCTTCAGCCTTCTGAACGGAGGTCATATATCTTGGGATCGCGACTGCAGCTAGGATNCCTAGTATGATCGTGACCATAATTAATTCTATGAGTGTGAATCCTTTGTTTGTGTTCTTCATTTTTGACTCCTTTAGTTCTCTAATTTCCTTTGGTTGTGGTTTTTTGNTGTGCTCTGTTTGTTTGGTTTTATGGTTGTAATTTTTTCCAGAANGATGANGGACTTTCAAGGTCNGCNACNAACATNATNGGNGCGATTGANTGACTACCAGATCCTGATCCAGCAATNACNGTATATATNTAGTGACCATCCTGGAANGGNCTTTTGATTGCCTCGCCACCAAACCCATCTAGAAATTCTTCTGCACCCTTGCCAACCGTGAGCATACCGTTCGCATAATAATTTGCTGAGGGGTCTTCCTCAGTGCTCACAGAAGCGTTCACGCCTGACGAAACTTCGGGAACTAGAGCATCTGGATTATTGGTACCAAAGCATGAAGCCCACTTGGGTGCGTCAGTTGTGTTATCGAAGCTTGTAAATGTAGGTGGAGTCGTCACAGAACCATCATCACCGATTATTCCCTGAACTGCGAGTTTTACATTGTACTCTGCGTCTGCCTGATCGTTTGTATAAGTGTAACCATTGCTTGATGGAACTGGCTCATTGTACTTGTACTGACCAGGAAACCTTCCACGACCTGATTTTGTGACCTGCTCATTGTAAAAGTTGTTTGCAGATTTTAGAATTTTATCAATATCAGCGAGCGTTTTTTTCTCTTTAGCACCCTCACCAACACCTGAAAATTTTGGAGCTGCTGTAGTCGCAAGAGTAGCCATCATTGCTGTTGTAACTGCAAATTCAGCGAGTGACTGTCCACT
>FUFK010051505.1_pt1 | contig 12413 bp, 12 predicted proteins | sample 1021851 | NCBI WGS metagenome assembly FUFK01 (sample SAMEA51879418, study PRJEB19060) | metagenome
CGTTTGTAATAAAGTTGATTTATTGAAAGATGAAGATGTCAAAAAGATTGAAAAAGAGATTCAGTCAGCACTGAATACAAAAGATGTTTTTATGATTTCAGCATTCACTGGAAAAGGTACTAGGGAATTGTTGAATAAATTAGAGACGGAGGTATGTAAAAGTTAACTAAGGTTTTTTATTGCTTTAGATAATCTACTTTTGGTTCTAGCTGCAGCGTTTTTATGAATAACTTTTTTTGATGCAGAAGAGTCAAGTATTTTTTCAGCACTCTTTAAAAGTTCTTTAGCTTTTTCAGCATCATTTGCATCAATACTTGCTCGAACAGCCTTCACTGCGGTTCTTACCATAGATCTTTGAGCATGTCTTAGCTTATACGTTTCAGCATTTTGTTTTGCTCTTTTTATTGCCTGTTTTGAATTAGCCATAATAATTTTATAGGTGCGTAGTGTAATGATGAATCATGTTTATGTCCATATTTGAAACGATTATTTAAAATAAAAAAGGCAGCATAAATGCTGCCTTTTTCATAAAAATACTAACTACCTAGAATATTTTAGTCCTACATAGACCATTTTCCCTCTTGGATCATGTTGTCTAGTATCGTAACTAAAGTTTGAAGCATCATAAAACATTGGTACTTCTTCATCGGTAGCATTCTTTACACCTAAAGATAATCTTAGGCTAGAATCATCCATATCAAAGTTATAAGAATATTTAAGATCTAGAACATTAAATTCATCAATTTCTTGCCCTAAACCGTTAGCCACACCTAAAGCGTTAGGCGGGTTTGTGGTTTCATAATCTGAAATCATTCTATAGAAAGCTCCAACTGTATGATTACCACTTATAAGCGATGCACTTAATACAGTTTTTGTTTCAGGAAGTGATCTAGCAAAGTTGTCATGATTAAATAAACCAACAACATCTTTCATGCCTCCACCTGAAGCAGGAATTTCATATGAAAGGAAGTGTGCTCTGTTCATTCCAAGAACAACATTACCCAATCCAGTATTAAATATATACGAAGCTTCAATGTCATAACCGTCAGCATTAACTTTACCGACATTCTTATACCTTGTTGTAACACCAATTAAAGTACCATCAACCAGTCTAAGAACGTCTGGTCCATTTGGATCAGCTATGACCTTTCCTTGAGCACTCTCAATTGTAATAACATCCCTATAATCTACTGACCAATAGTCAAACTTAACAGAAGTTTGATCATTAGGCGTCCATACAGCACCAAGATTCATATTTTTAGACTCTTCTGGCATTAAATTAGCATCATGCGCTTGAGTTATTCTTATAAATGATGGATTACCAACAGGACTTCCTGATGTATCAAAGTCTTGAATACCTTGAAGACCAACACTTGATTGGTTTAACTGATAGAGTGAAGGCTCCCTGAATGAGGTACTAACNGANGCTCTTAAAACAAGATTNTCATTAGCCTGAATTCTCATTGAGACCTTAGGATTAATTGTGCTATCTGAGCGTAAGCTTTCGTATCTAATAGCACCTCTTAATTCAACTTTATCAGTAGCTTGTTTTGCTGCCTCAGCAAAGATCGCAAATGCTGATCTGCTATCACTACTTTCAACACCTCCACCTAAGAAAATCAGATCTGGTAAAACTGACAAGCTTCCATTGGAGTCAAAACCAGTTATTGAATCATCATTTCTTTTAACGTCATGTTTTTCTTTTCTCCACTGCAAACCAGTTGCAACTTCGATATCGTTTATAGTTCCACTTAAAACTACATCCATTACAGAAAGACTAATATCAATATATGTTTCTTGAGCAGTTGAAATATAATCAATTAATTCTTGTGAATTAGCAGTTGGCACAAATAAATTCCACATTCCTGGAGCACCACCAGTACCCTTAATAGCATTACCAAATCTTGATGTACTTGTATCTGGCTGAATTCCTGAATTGTCCTCGGAACTATAAGTGTAGCTAACATCCATATCAAAACCATTATCAAGAGTTTTAGATAAACCTAACGATAATCTTTGTGCTTCAAGAAATCTTGGAGCTGGAGGTGAATCAAATGCTGATCCCAGAGCACGTCCTATATACATTACAGGAAACGAGAAGGGACTCCCTCCAGTGCCAGGCATAACAAGATTAGCTGTTGATGCATATGATAAAGCAGGATATGAAGGTGATTGATAGTTATCATTTACATCGATAGAAGAATTTAAGTAATCTATGCTAAAAGTAGCACCTGTGCTTAATTCAGTTTTAAATGATGTATATGTGTTCAGATGATCTTCATCATTAACAAGATTAAATCTGTCACCAAAAAAGAAACCACATCTTTGACCTGATGCTTGAGGCAAAAGTATGCCTTTATTGGCTATACAATCTGGATCAGGAATATTTTCTAAAAATGAATAAGTTCCTGCATATGGCCCTGAGTCAACAGTACCTCCGCCGAATGCTAAGAAACTTGTTCCAAAGCCACTAATACCGAGAGGTACAAGGCTTGGATTAAATTCAGTTCCCAATAGAGGCGACCTATCAAGGCTGCTAATTGCAACAACAAGATTACCATTTCCTAATGGTGTTCCCAAGATAACACTTACTTTATCATCAGTTTGTCCACCAAGATCTGTTTCTTGAGTTGATACGTCTACCTCAATACCTTCAAAATCTCTTCTGAAAATATAGTTTACAACTCCAGCTACAGCATCAGAGCCATAGACAGAAGCAGCACCTTCTTTCAGAACTTCTACTCTTTCAATTGCATTAACAGGAATAATATTTGTATTTACAAACACACTTCCATCGTTAGCAGCAATACCAGCAAGAGTGTGACGTTTTCCGTCAAGCAGAACTAATGTAGATGTTAGTCCAAGTCCTCTGAGGTTAACATTTCCAGTTCCCTGGGTAGCACCTGAAGTAAATGAGTCAACATTATTCTCAGAACCCGAGTTAATTGAAAGGTTCGCTGTTATATCGGCTACTGTTGATGCGCTTAAGGCATCAATAGTATCTCTAGAAATAATCTCAACTGGTGAAGCACCATCAGTTGGACTACCTTTAATATAAGAACCAGTAACTACAACTTCTTCAATAGCTTCATCATTATCTTGCGCGATAATATTGATAGAACCAAATATCAGAAAAATTGAAAGATACCGGATCAGTAAATTTTTTGAATTTTTCATAAGTTTCCCCCCTTATTTTTAAATTTCAAAATAATTTTTAAACCCTATTTAATTACATATTACTACTTTTAATATATTTTTTACATAAATATATTATGGATATACTTAAATACTAGGATAATGGTGGAGGCGGCGGGAATTGAACCCGCGTCCGTCAATCCTTCAGCCTAACTTCTACATGCATAGCTCATTCTATTATTTTTAGCATCCATCACCCGAAGAGCAGGGCATGAATGCGAGCTTGATTAAATTTAACCAAACTGTATCCAAGCAATACAGCCTGGCTAGACTATGTGTTTAGCCGATGCTTCAAACCATAGTCAATTCTGGCATCGGTTAGCATTAAGCTGCTAAAGCGTAGTTGTCGTTATTTGCAACTATTTTTTTATAGTATGTTTTACAAGAGTTACTATAATCTTGGCATGCGCTTTGGAGTCCAGTAGAAACGTCGAACCCTATTCGCCCCCATGGGGTGCAAAATTATACATCATTAGATAAAACCTATCGATTTTAGTTATTTATTTTTNTTTTTAAGAATTCTTGCTTGATCTCTTTGCCAGTCACGTTTTTTAATATCTTCTCGTTGATCTCTTTGTTTCTTGCCAATACCTAAAGCAATCTCACACTTAACATTATTATTTTTCCAATAAAGCTTTGTTAGNACACAAGTCAGGCCTTTTTCACCTTTCAGCTTTTGAATTTTAAGTATTTCTTTTTTATGGAGCAGTAATTTTCTNGTTCTCAAAAGATCAACATCTTCATTTTGCAAAGATGGAGGACAGTCAATTTTAATTCCAATAAGCCATGCTTCATTTTTTTTGATATTNACGTATGAATTTTTTACATCAACTTTTTTATTTCNTAGCGATTTGACNTCCCATCCCTTGAGAGNGATACCAGCCTCAAAAGATTCATTTAATTTGAAGTTTCGNGATGCATTTTTATTTTTTACAATTAATGCAGGTTTTTCGGNAGCCATGCTTTATTATGTATTTTAAGAAATTAGATGCAATATTTTATTTATAAATGAACATTACTANNATTAAGTCNACATANGGATATATTGGTTTTATACCNTTTGCAATTTTNTCNNTNGCNCCATGGGTGCTTGGAGGAGAAATAGCAAAGATTTCTATTCAGTTTCAGCTTGCTTACGGAGCAATTATTATTACTTTTTTGGGTGGATTTGCTTGGGGATGGCCAGATGATCAAAAAAATCAAGCACTAAATTTATCTTATGGAATTGGTTTTAGTCTTTTAGGATGCTCAATGTTACTTCTGACATATTTTGGCTTTATCATGACAGCACTAATTCTCGCAATAATTAGTTTTTATCTATTTTATTTATTTGAGAAATCAACAGTGATTTTTGATACTAAAGATGATGATTATCAAAAATTTAGAAAAATTCTAACTTTACTTGTATGTATAAGTTTTCTAATATCTTCTGGGTATTGGATAAATCCATATAGTAGCCCCTATTTGTAAGAGTAAATTATGCAAAAGACATTAAAAAAACATGGAACATGGATTGGTAAATGGACATTTGTACTTGCTGCCACTGGTTCAGCTGTTGGTCTTGGAAATATTTGGGGATTTCCATATAAAGCTGGAACTGAAGGTGGAGCTGCTTTTGTTCTAATTTATTTATTATGTATTGTTGCAATAGGCGTACCTATCATGATTAGTGAGATTTTAATTGGACGCCGCTCTGGAAACAGCCCTATAAATGCTATGAAAAAATCTGCAATAGATTCAGGAGCATCGTCTTTATGGCAATTAGTAGGATGGACAGGAATTATAGCTGGAGTTTTAATTCTTTCTTTTTATAGCGTCATTGCAGGAATCTGCCTTAATTACATTTTTATAGCTGCATCACCAAATGAATTAATAACTTCTTCTGAGCAGTTTGGTCAGGTAATTTCTTCACCAACAAATCTTTTAATCTGGCACACCGTTTTTATGTTTCTTACATTGGTAATTGTTTCTGCAGGTGTTGAAGATGGCATAGGCAGGATGGTTAAAATTTTGATGCCTCTTTTAGGGTTTCTATTATTATTTATGGTTATTTATGGTGCAATTAATGGAGCTTTTCTAGAAGCACTATCATTTTTGTTTGCGCCAGATTTTTCAAACGTTGGAACTGACACATTTTTGTCAGCAATGGGTCAGGCTTTTTTTAGTATGAGTCTAGGAATGGGTTCTATTATGGCTTACGGTGCATATATGCCAAAGGAACAAGAAATTGTTTCAACTTCTTTTAGTGTAGGTTCTTTGGATACCTTAGTAGCAATCCTTGCAGGACTTGCAATATTTCCGATTATTTTTGCTTTCAATCTTGAGCCAGGTAGTGGACCAGGCTTAGTATTCGTTTCNCTATTATCTGCTTTTAATCAGATGGAATTTGGTCAGCTAATTGGACCAATATTTTTTATTTTATTATCAATAGCAGCCTTAAGCTCCTCAATTTCGATCCTAGAGCCAGGTGTGGCATATCTCGCAGAAGAGGGATTTTTGACTAGGAAACAATCTGCAATTGTGATTTCAATTTTATGTTGGGTAATTGGTATTGGAACTGCTACCGGCTTTAATATTTTCTCTGTTGTGGATTCATCAGGAGAATCTATTAATCCTTTTTTGAATACAATGGAATTGATATCTGTTCAAATTCTTCAACCTTTAGGAGGAATGCTCATAGCAATTTTCATTGGTTGGTTTATGAATGAGTCCTTGATAAAGAATGAAATACCTCAGATTAACCCTTTCTTGTACAGCTTATGGAGATTTTTTATTAAATATGTTGCACCTTTGAGTGTTGCCTTTATTTTCATATCTCAAATCATCTGAAGTGTTAAGAAAACTTAAGGTTTCAAAATTAATTCCACACAANANAGAGAANGTTTNTAAAGAGATCGCTGATTTNGAAAATTANGTCAATTTNATTCCTGGATGCTCAAAAGCTAAATTGATAGAAAAAGGTNATGGATTTGAAATNGGANTACTTGAGTTTGATTTTTTATTAAGAAAATATGAAATCAAATCNAANAATATTCTTNCAAATTATCAAATNGANATTGANCAAATTGAAGGACCTTTTGAGACTTTTAATGGTTGCTGGAAAGTGAATGCAAAAGCAGATGATGTCACTGAGGCAACATTAAGTGCAGAATTTGAACTTCCGTTCTTACTTGATAATCTTTTGCCAGAAAACCTAATAAACTCATTTGGTGAAGCCGCAATTCAGGGATTCCTTAAAAATATTAAAGATTAATTTAAATCTATCTCTTCTATTGTCCAGCTATCAACAAGACCTTCATCANTGAAAAATATAGAGAGCTTATTTTCATTAATTTTTTCATCACCTACTTGGATCGAATAATAATAGTCCCATCTGTTTGAATGAAAAGGATCCTGAATAAGNGCGGTACCAAAAATAAATTTTACTTGGTCTCTAGACAATCCTTCAGATAATTTTTCTATATCCTCCTCTTCGAAAATATTACCTTGAAGAATTGGAACCTTGTAGGGACTGAGCGCAGAGCATGAGTTAATTAAGAAAGTTGCAATAAATATATAAAAAATATTACTAAATTTATTTTTCATAACTTGTTTCATATGCGAATTTTATTATACTTTCTAATAATTTTAATGTCGCTGCCAAATTTAAAAAAATAGTCTACTAGACTGATATAATAATTATATGAATGACCAAAATAAAGAACTTAAAAAAGCTGGCCTAAAAGCAACACTTCCTAGAATAAAAATTATGGAAGTATTGGCATCTACAGCCATACAAGAAGAAGCACACTTTAGTGCAGAGGACATATATAAGGAACTACTAAATAATGGAGAAAACATTGGTTTAGCTTCGGTTTACAGGGTCTTAACTCAATTTGAGTCTGCTGGTATGGTTAAAAAGCATCATTTTGAGGGTAGTCATGCTGTATATGAGGTAGTTGAGGAAAATCATGAACATATGGTTGATGTTGAAACTGGTAAGGTTCTTGAATTTCAAGATGCAGAGCTCATAGAAAGATTAAATAACATCGCAAAGGACGCTGGATATCAACTAGTTGACCACAATCTAGTTTTGCACGTAAAAAAACTATANAAAACAAAAANNCTCAATACTCTTGAACTGAATTTTTAAATCCCAATATATAAGANCGTGGGATTTAAAAATGACAAAAAAAGTTAAAAAAACCAAGAAAAATGGCATTGCAGATGAAAATTCTGTAGATGAAAAAGTTGAAGTTGTTGCNGAAGANANCGAAANCNTNGATGNAGAGAATTTAGGCACACCATCCTATGAAGAGCTACTAGATAAAAAAGAGGACCTCGAACAAGCATTAATCAGGGCAAATGCAGATCTTGATAATGCCATTAAAAGGACTATATCTGAAGTTGAAAAAGCTCATAAATATGGAGTTGAAAAACTTTTAAATGAACTTTTGCCTGTAATTGATAATCTTGAGCATGCTTTATCAAATCTTTCAGATAATNCATCGGATGAAGATAAANANGGTATTGAACTTACCTTAAAATCTTTTGAATCTACTCTTGATAAATTTGGAATGATACCTATCTATCCTGTTAATGAGGAGTTTAATCCAGAGAAGCATGAAGCAGTTTCAATGGAAAAAGATAAAAATAAGAAAGATGGAGAAATTGGAAATATTTTTCAACGAGGATGGGAGCTTCACTCAAGGGTGATAAGGCCAGCTAGGGTAACAGTTATAAAGAATTAGAGGAAAATTATGTCAAAAATTATAGGAATTGATTTAGGAACTACAAACAGTTGTGTTGCTGTTGTTGAAGGACAACAACATAAAGTTATTGAGAATGCTGAAGGTGGAAGAACTACTCCTTCTGTCATTGCATATACTGAGAATGATGAAGTTTTAGTTGGTCTTCCAGCTAAAAGACAGGCTGTAACCAATCCTGAGAATACTCTGTATGCAATTAAAAGATTAATTGGCCGTACTTTTGATGATGAAGTCGTAAGNAAAGATGCTGACATGGTTCCGTATAAAATTATCAAAGCTGATAACGGAGACGCATGGGTAGAGGCATCAAATAAGAAGCTTGCACCACCTCAGGTAGCAGCAGAAGTTTTAAAGAAAATGAAAAAAACCGCAGAAGATTATCTAGGTCATGAGGTTAAAGAAGCTGTAATTACAGTACCAGCATATTTTAATGATTCGCAACGACAAGCAACAAAGGATGCAGGAAAAATTGCAGGCTTAGATGTTAAAAGAATCATTAATGAGCCAACTGCTGCAGCATTGGCATATGGTCTTGATAAAAATAAAGGTGATGCAACTGTTGCGGTTTATGATTTGGGAGGAGGCACCTTTGATATATCGATTATAGAAATATCTGATGTCGATGGTGAACATCAATTTGAAGTTTTATCTACAAATGGTGACACATTTTTGGGCGGAGAAGATTTTGATTTAAGATTGATTGATTACTTTGTAGATAAATTCAAAGAAGAATCAGGATTTGATTTAAAAAGTGATCCACTAGCTCTTCAAAGGCTTAAAGAAGCAGCNGAAAAGGCAAAAATTGAACTTTCTTCTTCTGAACAAACAGAAGTAAATCTTCCATACATTACAGCTGATAGCTCTGGCCCAAAACATTTTGTGCATAAAATAACTAGAGCAAAGCTTGAATCTCTAGTTGAAGACCTTGTTGATAAAAGCTTAGAGCCATTAAAGCTTGCTCTCAAAGATGCAAAAATCTCAAAAGGCGACATCAATGAAATATTGTTAGTTGGAGGCCAAACAAGAATGCCTCTTGTGCAAAAAAAGGTNGCTGAATTCTTTGGTAAAGAAGCCAGNAAAGACTTAAATCCTGACGAAGCAGTTGCTGTAGGTGCTGCTATTCAGGGATCAGTTTTATCAGGTGATACTACAGATGTTCTTCTTTTAGATGTAACACCTCTAACATTAGGTATTGAAACACTTGGTGGTGTTGCAACTCCATTGATTGAAAAAAATACAACTATTCCAACCCAAAAATCTCAGGTATTTTCAACTGCAGAAGATAATCAAACAGCAGTAACCGTTCATGTTATTCAGGGTGAAAGAACTCAAGCAGCTCAAAATAAATCTCTTGGTCAGTTTAATTTGACTGATATACCACCTGCTGCAAGAGGTGTTCCTCAAATCGAAGTTTCTTTTGATCTAGATGCTAATGGAATATTAAATGTTTCTGCAAAGGATAAGAATACTGGTAAGGAACAATCTATTGTTATAAAGGCTTCAAGTGGATTGTCTGACGAGGATATTGAAAAAATGGTTAAAGATGCAGAAGCTAATGCTGAAGACGACAAGAAGTTTGAAGAATTAGTCAAAACTAAAAATAATGCAGATATGCTTGTACATGCGACAAGAAAAACAATTGAAGATTCAGGCGATGCTTTAAATGATGACGAAAAGGGACAAGTAGAAGATGCAATTAAATCATTGGAGGAAGCAATAGCAGCTGAAAATGTAGATGAAATTGAGTCAGCTACAAAAAACCTTAATGATGTGCTTACACCTCTTACCCAGAAGCTATACAAACAAGAGAATCAAGGTGAGCAGGATGCAGCACAACCTGAAACATCAGATACTGATGAAAATACTGTTGATGCGGAATTTGAAGAAGTAAAAGAAGACGAAAAATAATCAGATATTATGTCTAAAAGAGACTACTATGAAATCCTTGGAGTCTCTCGAGATTCATCAGCAGCTGAGTTAAAAAAAGCCTTTAAAAAAAAGGCTATGAAGTATCATCCAGATAGAAATCCAGATAATCCTGAAGCAGCAGCAAAGTTTAAAGAAGCTGCTGAAGCATATGACGTTCTATCTGACTCTCAAAAAAAATCTGCATATGACCAATTTGGTCACTCAGGAGTAGAGGGTATGGGAGGAGGACCAAACTTTAACGATATAAATATCAATGACATTTTCGGTGATATCTTTGGAGATGTATTCGGAACAAGATCACAATCCAGAAGACAAAGAAGAGGGTCTGATCTTCAATATAATCTTGAGTTAAGTTTAAAAGAAGCTGTTCTGGGTGTGCAAAAAAAGATAAAAATTCCTTCACATTCTGAATGTGCTGAGTGTAATGGATCAGGCGCTGAAAAGGGAACAAGTCCAACTGTTTGTCCAAATTGTAATGGTTCTGGCCAAGTTAGAATGCAACAGGGATTCTTTTCAGTACAACAGACATGTTCAACTTGTTCAGGTAATGGACAAATAATAAAAAATATTTGCAGAGCATGCAGAGGACAAGGTGCTTTAAAAGACAATAAAACTTTATCTGTGAATATTCCGGCTGGTGTTGATAATGGTGACAAAGTAAGANTATCAGGNGAGGGNGAATGGATGAAAGGCGGGCAAAGGGGAGACCTTTATGTAGCCATAAGAGTAAGTGAAAACCCTCTTTTTGAAAGAGATGGCAGACATTTATATATTGAAGCACCAATACCTTTTGATATTTCTGTAATTGGTGGATCAATCCAGATACCTACATTAGAAAATAGTATTTCGCTAAAAATTCCCTCTAATACTCAAACTGGAAAAGTTTTCAGAATTAAGGGTAAGGGAGCATCTATTGTAAGAGACAGAAGAAGGGGTGATATTTTGTGCAGGGTCGTAGTTGAAACTCCATCAAATTTATCAAAACAACAATTAGAAATGCTTAATAAATTTAAAGATTCACTTAATAGTGATAAGAATTATCCGGGTAGTAGTACTTTTTCAAAAGCTATTTCAAAAATAAAAGAATAATAATGTTAAAAATCTTTATAAACGGCTTGTCTGGAAAGATGGGCCAGTCTGTCTCAAAAATTGCAAATGACAAAAATTATATAATTTCTGATGCCATAGAATCATGCGATATTGTTATTGATTTTTCTCATCCAAATAATTTGTCAGAGATGCTAAAAAGTAGCATCAAATTTAAAAAACCTATCATTATTGGAACAACAGGATTTTCAAAACAACAATTTAAAACTATTGAAAAGGCTGCCCAAGAAATACCAATTATGTATTCCTCAAATTTTTCAGATGGTGTATTGAATTTAAAAAAAACAATTGAAAGTTTTATAAAGAATTCTTCAGAAAGTTTTAGTTGTGAAATTGAAGAGACTCATCACACTGAAAAGATTGACTTTCCCTCTGGTACGGCAATTGACTTAAGAAACTTTATAATGCTTGTTGATAAAAAAAATATTGTTAAATCCATAAAAATAACTTCTTTTAGAAAAGAGAATGTATATGGTGACCATAAAGTATCATTTTATAATAAAGAAAATTTTAAAAATTTTAAGCATGAAGCTCTTTCAAGGGATATTTTTGCAAAAGGAGCTTTGAAAAGAGCAGAATCACTCTTTCAAGCTAAACCTGGTTTATATGACTTATCAAGCTTCAAATAAAATAAAATCTTTAATATTTACCCATTTTTTTATAGAATACACAGACTTTTAACACGAAGATTCTGTTTTTGTAAGGTTGGGGTGCTTAATTAAGTCAGCCTTATTATGAATCGGAGAATAACCCCAGGAGTATAAAATTGAGTATAGTTTCAATAAAAGACCTGCTTCAAGCAGGCGTTCATTTTGGCCATCAACAAAGGTTCTGGAATCCAAAAATGGAGCAGTTCATTTTTGATACCAGGAAACAAATCAGCATCATAAATCTTGATCTNACCCAGGAGCATTTGANTGCTGCAGCTTCAAAAGTTGAGGATATATGTTCTAAAGGCAATAAAATCTTGTTTGTAGGNACAAAAAGATCTGCANGCAAGACCATAAAAGAAGAGGCCTCATCTNTTGGATTACCATATGTTGATAAAAGATGGTTAGGAGGAACTCTCACAAACTGGAAAACAATTAGAGGCTCTATAAGAAGACTCTTGGATATTGAGGAAATGATTTCTTCAGGAAGAATTGAAAAGCTTATAAAAAAAGAGGCTGTTGAAATTCAAAAAGAATATACAAAACTTCAAGCAAGCGTTGGTGGTATTAAAGATATGAAAGGCCTTCCTGATGCTATTTTTGTGATTGATGTCAAATATGAAAAGATTGCAGTTTTAGAGGCGCAAAAAATGGGCATTCCAATTATTGCATTGGTGGATACAAATTCAGATCCAGATGGAATAGACGTTATTATTCCTGGAAATGATGATGCAATTAGATCTATAAGACTAATAACAAAAGTTATTGCTGACGCATGCTCAAG
>FUFK010419006.1_pt1 | contig 12413 bp, 13 predicted proteins | sample 1021851 | NCBI WGS metagenome assembly FUFK01 (sample SAMEA51879418, study PRJEB19060) | metagenome
TCTTGATATACCCTGCTTTAGTCATACACTTTTTGCAGCTTACTGATTTGGTATATTTTTTCTCGGTAGTTGTACCCCTCACAAACTGTCCGCATATTGTATCTTGTGCCAACCAGTCCAACCTGTCTTGTACAAAATGTTCTTTACCATTTCTTGCACTTAGTATGTAGTTTCCTGTATCTTGCATCTTTACCCTTCTAATTCTCTTTGTAATTTTGCTTGTATATTCTGCAATTCTACAAATGTAGTACCATCTAATAAATCAAGTTCTACATCCAAATCAATTACTTTTGTAATTGCCTCTAAGTATTCTTTCTCCATTGTTTACCCTTTCTTTATCTTTTGACTACCCTTTAACCAAAAAGGTTACAGTTATTCTTCCCCATATTTTCTTACGATTAAGTCCATAATGTATTTATGCACTGTATCGATTGAACTTTCATGAACATCCTTAAAGTTGTTCATAAGTAACTCTTTAATCTCATCTTCTAAACTATCCTCTTCGAATAACTCTCCGCTTAGTGCTTGAGCTTTAAAGATTTCTTGTAGTCTTTGTTCTTTCTGCTCTTCAGTCATCTTTTCTAGCTCTCCATCTTTTAATGGTTCTATATTCATTGTCTCTCCTTTTTCATATCTTTTGACTACCCTGCAACCGAAATGGTTACAGGGTAATTTCTTTTCTTTTTATATGTTTAGGTCAAATTTATCTAAGTTACCTTTTACCCAAACTAAGTCGAATACTAGACTTTGTTTTTCCTTCTTGTTTAAGACCTCTGTATCTTGTACTGCTAATTTAAGTACAGTGTCTATTGCTTTCCTGATTTCTTGCTCTGTCATATTTACCCTTTCTTGTTTGTACAACTTAGACTAAATAGGTTACAAAAAGGTTACAGGATTTATATATTTTTTTTGTGGAGATACCTCAATTAAATTAACACCCATCCCCTGTGTTAGAAAAGTTTAAAACAGGTACAGGGGTGGTTATATGTTTGCAGTATGTTGGCAGTATTTACCAATATATATGCAGATATTTGCACAACACAATATGTTGTATATATTACAATAACACTAGATATAGGGGGGTTTAATGTGNGGTGCTGTGTAGTGTAGTGTGTAGTATCTAAAGAATATCTGTTAAGTTTGACCCACTATATGTAGTGTAATCTAAAGGGTACTCTATATATAGGTACTTTACTTGAATTGTATCTAATTGGATACAGCTAACCCTGTGTCAACCCTCCCAACCAATGACTAAGTTTATGACCACCTAATTTAAATATTTGAGCAAAGCAGCTATAACCTGCGAATATGGTCTTGCTAATCCACTTTGTTTAGAGTTTTATCTTAAGATTCTTTCTAAAAGCAAGAGAATCAAAATGTTTACTTAGAGCCTAGCAGGTATTTCTATTTATGGTAGGATTTTATGGGGGATGTTTTTGTAGTTGTTCTCCCTTTTACTACACCCTGTCTTTACATCCCCCAAGTTTTTAAAAAAAATTTTTTTACACATATTCAACAAGTGTTGTTATAATAAATACTGGGATACAAAAAGTTTCGTAATTTTTTGTTCATACCCCTTTCTTTGTTTAGATTGATGACAAGACCCTTGGACCAGGCAACTGACCGAGGGTTTTGTTATAATGTGGTATAGTAAAAATAAAAAAGGAGTATATTATGCCATATCATAAAGCAAAAAAAGGTATGAAAAAAAAGAAGAAGAGGATGTAATGCCTTTCAAAGATTACAGTCCAAAACAAAAAAAACTTGCACGAGTTGCACCACCCTTTGATAAAATTACTGCCGCAGATTTTAAAAAACTCAGAGACAGTAAACGAAGACCAAAGATGTAATTATGGCAACATACCAAGGTAAATCAGTTACATTAAATAAACCATCCAGGATAAGCAAAGGCGAACCAGGACATGGTAGAAAAAAATTTAAAGTTTATGTAAACGATAATGGTAAGATAAAAAAGATTATGTTTGGAGACCCAAACATGGAGATACGCAAAGACAATCCTGCAGCTAGAAAATCATTTAGAGCTAGGCACAGATGTGATACTGCTAAAGATAAGACAACTGCAAGGTATTGGTCTTGCAAGATGTGGTGATATGAAAGTAAAAGGTGTAGATGTATCTAAGTTGACCAAGAGTCAACAGAATGCTATGAAGAAACATTCTAAGCATCATACAAAAAAACACATGCAGTACATGTACAACTCTATGCGTAGAGGTACTAGCTTTAACAAAGCACATGTCAACGCACAAAAGAAAGTAGGTAAATAATGGCAATACCTGAAAAAGCAAAAAAAACATTGCGAGAAAAAGCAGCTAAGTCAAAATATACTTATGGACAATTAGCACAAGTATATCGTAGAGGACAAGGTGCTTATGTATCATCAGGTTCAAGAGGCACATCCATGGCAGCATGGTCTATGGGAAGAGTAAATTCTTTTATTAGAGGTGGACACTCACAAGACAACGATATAAAGCGTGGTGTCAAAAAAACTAAAAAGAAGATGTAATGGCACAGGTTAGTTGGATGTGGGGTGGCAAAAGACACTATGGTACTTTGATTCGAGAAACTAAAACACACAAGTTTGCTCGAACAAAAAATGGTAAAATCAAAAAGATTAAAAAATGAGTAAAAGAACACAACCTTATAGATATGGTGTACCTGCAAAATATTTAAGTGGGTTATCTGATTCTGCTGCAAAAAAAAGAGCTGCAGAAATTAAAAGAACAGCTAAGGCATATAGAGAAGGTAGAAAAGTAAATCTAAAAGCAATACAAAAATCAAGAGTGGAGGCAGGTCGAAAAAAGAAACGCACTTGATAATTAGTTGTCCAAGGTGCGAAGAACCTTTATTGCCAAGTGATGACATGAAATGTCAAAACAAAAAATGTAAAAACTATGCAAGAAAATAAAAAAATATGTTATGCAGCAGGATGTCATAGACCTTTACCAAAAGGCAAAAGAAAATATTGTTCTGATAAATGTTCTAACAGAATCAACATGCAAAAGAAAAGAGCCAGGAAGGCAGGAGTCGAATGGTCTCAAGAAGAAGATACACTAAACATACCTAGTCAAAAAACTAATGTAGCAAGTCGTAGAGGGCAAGTTTACGAAGACATAAAAGAATCAGGACTAGCTTTAGATTTATACGAAAAGAAAATAAATCTAACAGAGGTAGCAAAAATTTTAAACACAACTGCTGCTGCAGTATCTATGGCATACCAGGCATACCTAGAGGATTTAAGACAAGAAGAAGAACAAAAAAACTGGAGTTTACCAAAAGTTGCCAAAACTTCTTTACAAGATTTTGGAAAGTTTAGAGCAAGATATTTTAGAACAGAGCAAGGCAAAAAATTTGAGACACCTGAGTTTCATCAAAAATGGATTGAATCAATAATGAATACTATTGATGAAGGTGAACAACAAATGATTCTATCTCCACCTAGACATGGTAAGACAGAACTATTGATACATTTTGTAGTGTGGTTGATATGCAACAATCCAAACATAAGAATTATGTGGGTTGGTGGAAATGAAGACATTGCAAAAAACTCTTTGCTATCAGTTATGGACCAGTTAGAAAACAACGAGTTACTTATAGAAGAGATATGCGGACCAGGAGCAAAATTTAAACCTAAAACAAAATCAAGTAAGTCTTGGTCTCAAAATGGTTTTACAGTTGGTACGAGGACAGTTACTGGAATTAAAAGTCCGACAATGGTAGGCATTGGTAGAGGAGGAAAGATATTGTCAAGAGATTGTGATTTGATTATTGCAGATGACATTGAAGACCACACTTCTACCATGCAACCATCCTCAAGAGAAAACACAAGAAACTGGTGGACTACAACATTGTCAAGTCGTAAAGAGGAACATACTGCAATGGTAGTTATAGGTTCAAGACAACATTATGATGACTTGTATTCTCATTTATTAGAAAACGAATCTTGGAAAACAATAGTAGAAGAGGCACATGATACAGGTTGCACAATAGCAGACTTTGAAGAACAAGAACATGTTGACTGTATGTTATGGGCTAGTAAGAGAAGTTTTAAATGGTTGATGGATAGAAAACGAGCAGCAGAAACTACAGGTGGTAGAGCAATTTATGAAATGGTTTATCTTAATATTGCAATGCCTGAAGGTCTTGCATTGTTTGACAGAGTAGAGATAGAAANATGTCGAGAACAAAAAAGAGACATTGGTCATATACCTCCAGGCACAAGATTGATTGCAGGACTAGACCCTGCATCTACAGGTTATCAAGCAGCTTTTCTTTGGGCATACGACAATGTACAGAATAAATTATATATGGTCGATATGAACAACAGTCTTGGTGGTGGTATACCACAGGCTTTAGAAATAATAAAAGGATGGTGGAAACAATATAATTGTTCACACTGGGTTATCGAAGAAAATGGTTTTCAGAAAGCTATAAGACAAGATAAAAGTATTAGAGAGTTTGCAAGTGTGCATGGTGTACATCTTGAAGGACATGAAACAAATAAAAATAAATTTGACCCTTTGTATGGTGTTACTGCAATGAGACCACTATTCCAGGAAGAAAAAATTTCTTTGCCATATCTTAGCTATGAGGCTCAAGAAAAGGTAAACTTATATACAAGTCAGTTGGTTTATTTCAGCTCTGCTAAAAATAAAAGCAAGAGTGTGGGTACAAAGACTGACATTGTTATGGCTAGTTGGTTTCCAATGAGAGCAATTAGGCGTATGCAGAAAGAAAGATTTGCAGAGCTTGGTTATGAATATGAACCTAGCTTTACTGGGTACGAACCTAGTAATATGGATGTAGACACATGGAGATAAATGCCTTTAGATAGCGATAAATTATACGACAAAATTGATTATCTTAGAGTAACCAATCAAGAATCTATTGTTGATAGGTCAAGAATCAGAGATATCATGAATGGTGGTGAGGCAGCAGTTCGTGCTTTACTAGGTAACTCAATCAATGTTGAGTATCACGAATTACCTGCACCTAACTTATTTTTAACTGCACTAGATAGATTTGCACAAAAATTAGGTAGAAGTCCTGATTTAAAAGTTGACATAATAAACGAAAAAGATTCTGAGAGAGCAAAGAAGAAATCAGAGAAACTCGAAAGAATAGTTATGTCTTATGATAAGTTTCAAAAACTTAGTATGCAGTTACCACAAGTAGGTAGATGGTTACCAGGTTATGGTTTTGTTGTTTGGACTATATCACACAAAAGAGACAAGAATGGTGTGCCATATCCATACGCAGAACTAAGAGACCCTTTTACTTGTTATCCAGGATATTTTGGTAATGACCAACAACCTACAGAACTAGCAATAATAACTAGAGTGCCGCACAAAGTATTGGCAGAACAATATCCTGATGCCAAAAAATTTATTTATGGCACAAACGAAAATACAGAACAAGACCCATACAGTGCTATGTTAGATTATTCAGATAGACATGGTAGTTGGGCAAACTCAAATGGTAATGGAAAGATTGTAGTCGAATACAAAGACAGTGAAGGTACTTATGTATTTTTGCCTGAGAATAGAAAGATTATAGATTACATGGAGAATCCATTGAAATCAGGTCCATGTTTTGTAATAGCTAAAAGATTTTCTTTTGACCAAATGCAAAGTCAGTTCCAACACATCACAGGTCTTATGTCAAATATGGCAAAGATAAATATTCTTGGAACTATTGCTATGGAAGATGCAGTATTTACTGAAACAAATATTACAGGTGAGATTGAATCAGGCAAATACAGAAAAGGTAGGTTTGCTGTTAACTACCTTGCGCCTGGTTCATCAGTATCAAAACCTGTAAATAATTTACCATATCAACTATTTCAACAAGTAGATAGATTAGAACGACACTTACGACTAGGTGCAGCTTATCCTGTATCAGATGATGGACAATCTCCAAACGCATTTGTTACTGGTAGAGGATTAGAAGAACTTGGTCAGTCTGCATCATTGCATGTAAGAGAGTATCAATCTGTATTAGCAGATGCCTTACAAGAACTAGATGCAAAAAGATTAGAATATGATGAGGAGATGTTTCCTGGTCAAAGAAAACCTATTGCAGGATTTCACAAAGGCACAGCTTATAAAGAAACTTATGTTCCTACATCAGACATTGCACAGTATCACTCAACAAGAAGAGTGTATGGTGTCATGGCAGGATTTGATGAACCGCAAAAAATTATTACAGGCTTACAGTTAAAACAACAAGGAATTATAGATACACAGACATTACAAGAAAATATGGATGGACTAGACAATATAAGCAAGATACAACAAAGAATCGTATCTGAAAAAGCAGAAACAGTATTGTTCGAATCATTAATGGCACAAGCTGCACAAGGTAATATAAAAGCAACACAAGCAGCTATTGCAATAAAAAAGAATCCATCAAGAATGACAAGTATCTTAGAAGATTTTTATGAAGAAGAAGAGCAACCTGCAGAACAACAACTACCAGGACAACAAGTAGCAGAACCTGATATAGCATCATTTCTAGCACAACTTGGTGGTCCGCCTCCAGGAGCATAATGGAATACAACGAAGAAGAAATAAACGAGATGTTTATAGATATAGTTAATGCTAACTTTATCGATAAACCACAATTTGATTTTACTGAGACAGTAATACAAACAACACCAATATTTTTAGATGAGAATGAACCTACTACAAGTTATCTAATACCAACACAGATACCTGGATTGTTTATAGGTATATCTATTGACTTTGATAAAGGAAAAGAATCATGGTAAGAAAAAGTAGGTCAATGCGTGAGGCAACAGATTTAACACAGGCAGGTGCGTATGCTGATATAGTTGCTCCCCCAAGGAAAGAAGGCGACCCAACAGGGCAGACTACAATGTTGGAAGGTCAAGCAGAATCAGTATCAGCACCACAACAATCAGAAATAATTAATCAGGCAAGACCTGTCATACAAGGTCAACCTCAACCTGATGTTTTTTCTACACCGACAGAATTTCCAAATGAACCAGGTTACATACCTGAACAAACAGATATAGCAGTTCCTGCTAATCAAACACAAATAACAAAACAGATAATACTGGAGAAGTTTCCTGAACTAGCGTATAGGTTCAGATAATGTCCTTTTTTATAAACTGGGGTCAAGAGTGGATTAAATCTCAAAAAGATAAAGCTATTGATGAACAAAATTTTAATGCAGCTAAAAATTCTTTATCTGATGCTGATGTAGATGCTCTTGGTGGTGCTGCTCTTAGTTTTCAATCTATGACTCCTGATGAACAAAGTGATTTACCTATAGCTGCTGCATCATTAGGTTTGACTGGCTCACAGTATTACAACCTATGGACACAAACAAATACAGTTGTTCCTAATAGGAATGATGATGATGTAAAAAAAAGAAGTATAAGTTTTTGGGAAAAGATAAAAGATGCAAGAGCTTATGGAAGACAAGCATATCAAGATACTCAAGAAGAACTTTTTGACCCACCAACTATAAGAAGAAGTACATTATTAAATGGTGCGTTGATTGCTATTAATTCTTTATATCAAGATTTTCAAGTAGGTTTTATGAACTCATTTGGCGTTGCTGCTAAAGATGAATTAAATAAATTAGCTGCTGAACAAGGTAAAGAACTAGATAGAGATTACTCTGAGTTTGCAGGAGACCCAGGAACAAAAGGTAACAGAATACCTATAACCTGGAGAATACAATCTTTTCTTAAAGGTTTACAAGCATTTGGTGCTAGATATGCTTTAGAAGAAACATCAAGAAACTTAAACATGGATATACCTGAACAAGTATTAAATATTGCACCATTAGCTATTGCAGATGCAACAACTTTTTTAGATACACAAACAGATTTTAAATTTGCACAAAGCGATATAGATGTCATAAAAGAATATTTCCCAAGTGTATATCAAGAAAATTTAAAAATAAAAGAAGATGGAATTAAAAGAAATCTTACACTTAATGAAAAACTTGATGTATATTTTGAAACATACAATCAACTTGTAGGTAATGCTAATAAACAAGGTATAGAGCAATTTTTTGGTACTAATGAATATTTTGTACAAGCACAAAGAAGTAGAGAAGGTTTTAAAAAATATTCTATTCCTGCAACTCCTGGAGACCAAATTAGATATACACTTACAGGAACATTAGGAGGAGAGTATTCACCTCTCAACAATGTAATTTTTGATATTAAACAAAAAACAGAAGGTGAGATAGCTAAGCTTGTACAAACTTATCAATCTACATCTATGACAGATGATGAGTTTGAAACAAAATTTACTGCGTTGTTATCTGCTGAAACAGAAGAAATCGCAGATTTAAANTTTGACCCAAAACATGGATGGTTTTCTTGGATTGGTTTTATGTCAAACCTAGGACTGATGGTTGTTACAGACCCAACAATGGTTTTGCCTGGTGTCGGTATAGGTGGTAGGTCTGCACAAACAAGTAAAACTTTAGCTGCTGTTGGTAGAGATTTAGATGATTACATAAAAGCAGGTGGAAGAGCAGTAGATTTCTGGGCAGATAAAGATGAAACTATTTCTCTTATGGCAAACGAAATACAACAAGCAGTAGCTAAAGATGCTCCTGTTTTTACATATTTAGCTAGAAATGGATTTAGTCCTTCTATGGCAAAAGAAGTTGTAGATAATCCTGAAAAAACTTTTGATATTATAAAAGATAGTTTGACTGGTGGACTTATTTCAGATGTAAGATTTAAAGGTAATAACCTTACACAAGCTAATGACTTTCACATACAAGCAAAAGTATTGAACGATAACTTTTTAGATAACCTTTACGCTGCAATGACAGATGGTAACTACACAGCAACTTACATGAGAGGTGGAGGTAGAAAATCAAANAATNCAGTAAGAACTTTACAGTCAAGTATGAAAGATATTTTTGGTGGTACAGATGTTAGATTACCTTCAAGACCATGGGCATATCTTGGTGAAACAGATAGAGCAGTAGATACATTTATTAAAACAGGTTACATGATGTCAATACCTGAAAATAAAATAGATGAATTAGTAAGAGAGTTTTATGATGCTATTTATAGAAAAGATTATAGAGGCGCACAAAATATTTTTTATGACAGGTTAGTAAAAGGTGAAGGTGCTTTACAACTTAGATATACTTTTGGTTTGTCAGACAATGAAATTAAAGAACTTATGGAGTCTTCATTAGATGATGTTCGTGGTTTCAGTGAAAAAGGAAGAGCATACAGACCATCACAATCACCACAATTTTATGACAGAACTTTACTACAAGAAGGTTTAGACCCTATTGCTAGAGCGCAATATCATAATACACTTTTGTCAGAAACTGATAAAGCGTATGCTAGTGAACACGCATTAGCAATGGCAGGTCAGGCAATGGATTTGACAATCAACATACCTGATATGAAAGCAATTTTAAGATACACAGGTTTACGAAGAAGATTAAGAAACAAAGTATTTGGAACAAAAAACTTTGAAACCAGTATGGATGCTGTTAGAAAACAATTTGATGAAGGATTACCAGGTACATTTTATGATAAATCAACTCCTATTGGAAGAGAATTGCAAGGAGTTATTAAAGATGGATTAGAAGACCCATCTCAGTTATTTAAGTATGGTGCAGAAAAAATACCTTTCAAAGCTACAGATTTTGCTTTTACTTTTATTAGTAGAGCATGGATGCCTTTACAACTTATTACCAGGGTTGCTTTTCCATTGAAGATTACTACAGATGGAGCTTTGCGTATGTCTGCAAGAGGTCTTGCATCCATATTTAGAAGTCCTTGGGAATATTTAAAACTTATTTGGAATGACCCAAATGCTGCAATGGTTAAATTAATTCAATCACAGAATCCTGATTTTAAACCTTACACTGCTTTGACTGGACCATTTAGAACTTCAGGAAAAGTTCTAAGTGAAAAATATCCTGATTTTATTAGAAAGGGATTAGGAGCATTAAAAGAAAATAATTCTAAGTTTGGTTTACCTGAAGTACAAGACTTATATGCAAGAGACCCAAGGTTTACATCTGTATTTAGAAAAACCAAAGGTGAGTATGAAGATGTATTTAAATATGCAACTGAAGAAGAGGTAGTTCCAGGAGCTACAAGATTAGATGTTCAAGATGATTATGTAGAATCTTACATAGATTTTTTGGTAACACAATTTGCACATGACCCATTTATGCCTGTTATTGCACAGGCAATGAAAAAGAATCTACCTGATGAAGAGATTGTAGATTTAATTCAAAGAACTCCTTATCTTATGGATGAGATTACTGAATTGAATAGAAAGATTTTATCTGTTAGAAGTGTAGACAAAGGTTCAGAAGTTATACCAGTATTGAAAACAGACCAAGATTATATTGATTTTGTAAGACATCATAAAATGACAATATCTAATTTTACTGCAAATCAACCTGATTTGATTGACATGATTGCACAAGGGCAAGTAGGAAGAGTAAATATAAGAAGTCTTGATGTAGCAAAACAAATTAACAAAGAAAGTCTTAAAAAAACTATTAGACCAATNATGTTAGANGTATTAGANGATTTACCTGCTACAGTACCAGGTCTTAAAAAAGTATCAGGTAGAAGTTGGAGAGATGGATATGCTAATTTTATAGATGCTTTGTTTTTTGCAGTTGGACAGTCTGAGGCAACTCTTAACAGAATACCAACATTTAAACAGGCTTACTATCACTTTTTAGAAAGCAATGCAAGATTTGGTACAAGAAAAGCATTGCAAGATATACTTGATGCACATTATGACCCTGATAATGTAATTAACCTTCCACAAAATTTAATTTCTACTGTTAAAAGAAATTTAAATGATGCTGATATACCTTTTGAAGATATCGAAAAAGTTATGAAGAAAGTTGTCAAACAAAGACTACAAGTAACTGATGATGCGGTAACTTTTGTGGCATACAACGCTGATAACAAATACGCACCAAGGGTATTACAAGCAACAAGTAAACAACAACTTGAATTAGATTTAAATTTAGCAAACGCAGAAAGTAAAGCATATTCTATTGAAACAGCAGGTGGTATTAGATTAGGTGATGAAAATACTAAGATTGGAACTTATCACTCTACTTTACCTCGAAGAAATGTTTTAGTTGATGGTGTGCTTGATTCTTCACAAGATAGACAGTTTGTGAAAGTTTTAAAAGAATTTCATGCAGGAACAGATAAAAATACTTTTGATATTACAACTAATTTTAAGGCTCTTATCAAAGAAAATCCTACACCAACAATAAAAGAATTAAGAAAAGTATTACAGATGGGTAATACNAAGTATGATGATGTNGCNGAGTTTATGCAAAGAANTGGACTTCTTGCAATGGTNGATTCTAAATCAGGTAAATTAGTNTTAAACAATCCAAAGAAATCAGGTATTGTTTCTGAATTTACAGAGATAGATTATCACACAATGTTAGACCTAGATGGTATAAGACAAACAACCACAAGAAATATGACATTTAATGATTTAAATAAAACTGCATCTGCATACGCTTTTGAACTTCATAATCGTTTGTTATATAACTTATTAGAAAGAGGTTATGTAGCAGAGGCTTATAAAGTTGGATTACCTTTCTTTGAGGCATATAGAGAAGTTCTTGGTAGATGGACACAGTTGTCTGTAGCTAATCCTAGAGCGGTTGCTCAAGTTGGTTTTGCATATAGAAAAGGTGTTGAGAATAATTATATTTATACAGACAAGTTCGGAGAAAAATATTTAATACTTCCTGTTGGAGGTACTGCGTTAGAAGATTATGTTAAATCTGAAGGTAGAGGTACTTGGACAGATGATGTAAGTATTGAAGAAAGCAATATAATTATCAAAAGAAGTTTTCCAATATCTGCACTAGGAGTTGCAGGTGGTGGCTTGTTCCCACCATTAGGTCCAGTTGTTGCTATACCTACAGGTTTTGCAACAAGAGATAATCCAAAGACAAGAAGATTATTAGAAAGAACAATATTTCAATTTGGATTACCTTTTGAATCTATGGGTAATGGAGACTTGAAAGGTATCATAGGAGAAATTCTTACAGAAGAAATATTACCTGCTACAGCAAAAAATGCTTTTAACGCTATAGCAAGTAAATTAGATTTACAAGGACTTGATGAAGATTTATACCTTAGTGCAACAACACAATCTGTACAGATAGCAGCAATACTACATCCTGATAGAGCAGATGACCCTGAGTTTTTGTTTGACACTGCTGCAACAATTAGAGATAACATTTATTGGTTGAAAGCATGGGATAGAAACATAAACCCATTAGTTCCAAGAGTAAATGTTTTATATCGTATTGATGCAGAAAACAGTACATTTAATGAGTGGTATGGAACACAAGAAGAAACTTCAGGTGTAGCTTGG
>FUFK010063387.1_pt1 | contig 12411 bp, 31 predicted proteins | sample 1021851 | NCBI WGS metagenome assembly FUFK01 (sample SAMEA51879418, study PRJEB19060) | metagenome
GTCTAGCCATAGCACCTGTTAGTTTATCAGCTTTAGTTGTACAAATAAAATGCTTATTTAATTTTGTGTTCAACATTAGCTCTAAACAATTTGAATAATCTACTTTAGTTTTATAGGCTAACATACTGTAATCACTAGACTTATAGTATTCATCTACTAGTTGTTTAACTGTTATTTTTGCCATCAGTATAGCCTTTCATACACTTCAAAACCAAACTCTTTACAAAATTCTTCAACAGTATCTAGCTTGGGTTTCATTTCATTTTCGTATCGAATATTTTTCTTTAAATGTTGTAACATATTTTCCAGAGAATAAAACTCCCGGTAATTATAATCAGTATAAAATATATCTCCTGCACCATCTGCGTCAAAATCTTCTACATCATAACTTCTTCTAAGAATATATTTTTTCTTGTAGGGTTTTATATATGTCGAGGTTACACCTCTGGGTGTTTTTCTCCATTCTAAATAATCATCTAGCCAGTATATCCTGCTTTGGATAAACCAAGGTAGCTCCCATTCCTCTGACTGGTCTGCCAGATGTTTTACCCACCATCTGGGATGAAAGAATTTTTTATTCTCAACATCCCAAAAGATATCATACCAACACCACTTATCTATATTTCCGTCTTTATCGTAAACAGGCATATAACTAAACTCCTATGTAACATGAAAAGAATAATACAACTATTGCAGTTAGTATTAGTACAACTAATGCATCATTGTTGTTTGGATACATAACTACACCTTTATTGCTATGTAAATACATAAAGCTATTATCAGCAGCTTACCATAGTCGAGGTCAAACTTTGTACCCTCGCCATATTTTTTATGATAATCTACGTTAAAAAAATCTGTTATTCTATGCCACATTTTCATTCTCCTTTCGTTTGTGTTTGTTATTTCTATTGTATGAACCCTTACCTTTTTTTTGGGGTACAACCTGTTTTCTTTTTCTTGTATAAGCGAGTAGTCTAGCTATAGGATTAATCCTTTTTAAAAATCTACTCATGCTCTCCCCCCTTATCGTTATCATCATACTTAATTCTCTTGCCTTTATAATACATATACCTACTTCTGCTTGGTGTATGGTAGCCTTCTTTTAAAAAGAATGTAGGCTTTCTCTTTGCAGTTTCAAACGTAGCTACAGTTAATACAACTGCACATATAATAAATACATGAGCGATAGCAGTTATACCAAACACCCACATACTACCAAAGTACATAGAGAATACTATGCACCACATCCATGCCAACACTTGCATAACCATGTGTCTAGTATTTAAATCAGGTATATGTTTCAATGGGTTACGCTGATGATTCATAATTAGCTGCCACGTATCATGTACTATTTTATTCATGTTAGTTGTCATAATTTTCTCTCTGGACAATCAGTAATGCTTTGTCTAGCTGCTCAACTATTTCTTGATTATCCTTTTTTTGCTCCATCATTTTTTCTAAAACTTCTATTGTTATATCTAAATATAGTTTATCATAGTTTCTTTTTTTAGGTAACTCATTAGATAGTTGGTCACGTTCTACAGCCATTCTTTTTTGCTCCTCTGTTAACAAGCGTATATCACTATTCAACGCTTTTAATTTTTTTAATTTACTTTCGAGTTTATCTCCCTCTTTACACAACTCCTTTATCTTTACTTGGTTGTCGTATAAATCCTCTTTTAGTTCTTCAACTTGTTTAATAGTTCTTTTAAATGCCCTAATCATATGCTGAAAATCCATCTGGGATATAGGTATATACTCTTGTTTTGTTTCGCAGAAGTATAATGATTTACCTAGTTCATACATATCACTAGCTAGTCTATTAGTGTCATTTAAAGCTGCTAACATATTTACTACTTTATAAATTTGCATGGGGTATCTCCTTTTTTAGTTGTTGCCAGTCATTCACCGACATTTTAAATCGTGTAAGGTTAGTTCTTATTTTTTTGTCCGGGGAAACTAAATCCCCTTGGGTAACACGTACCCATTTCCTGCCTACTACCACATAAACTAGGTAGCCACCACATAAGGGAAACTTGGCATTGTAAAAATCTACATGATATCTTTTAGCTGAATGCCAGTTGTTACCTTGGGGTTTTTCTAATGTGGATATTTTCATTGTCACTCTCCTTGCTTTTTATTAATAAATTTTTCTGCAGCTTTTTTAGTTAGAAACTTTTTTTCTTCGTATCCATTTTTATAAACTGTAAAAATATAACTATGTGGCAATTGTGTAACGTCAACGCACCATTTTTTTATTGTCCATATACTCATTTTATTCTCCTGTTTTTCATAGAGATTATTAGTATGATTTACTTTATCAACGTTGCCTTGAATTAAATCATATGCTCTTTTACTATATGGTTTATTCCAGTGTTTATTCTCCATAGTATTTCTCTACTTTGTTATACAACTCTTGTAGGCTATCTTGATTGGCTTGGTATAGTATGCCTATGCCACCTTTAGCTATCCATTTTTCTATGTTTTTAGGCTTATCATCTATTAGGATATTTCCTAAACTGTATGCTCTATTCCTTGCGTACTTTTCTTTCCTGCCAGTAAAGATTGCATCGCTTGGTGTATAGTTATGTTTAGCTAACCAGTGTCTTTTCCAGAATGAAGAATTGTCATTGTCGTATCTTAATGGGGATGAAAGTATAACCCATTCTCCATTAGTTAGATTGTCTATAAAACCTATCAGCTTATCACTGGTTTTAAACTTTGGTATCGTTCCAAAAAAATCAGTACCTTTTAAATCTTGTATTGACTGGTTTATGTCTAATTCTTTCCANTGTTTTACGTTATATTTTTTTTCTAATGCTGCGAAAAAATCAGCTATAACTCCATCCATATCAACATAAACTTTTCTTTTGATATTTTGATTAACTTGCTGCGTTGTCATTTTGTTTCCTTTCTTTTAGTTGTACAAGTAAGCTATCACATTATAGCCTACTTGTCAACTACTATTTTTTTATGCTGCTAATTCAAGTTTCTTAAACTCGCTAGATGATATCCATTTAGATACTTCCTGCTCCCTTGCCCACATTGATAAACTTTCAGTATCATTGCCCATCTCTTTTAGCTTAAATCCATTTTTGTCATCAGCATAACTTGCATAATTAGTGAATGCAGAATAAAGAGCAAATACATTTTTACCCCTGTTGCTAACTTCGTTCTGATATAAAGCATTCATTTTAACAGCTTTTCTATCTGATTTAACAATACTTTTTATGATATCGTCAACATTAACTCCATCCAAGGTTATGTTTGCCCATTGTTGCAGCCTTTTTGATTGTGCGTAAAAATCCTGTTTAGCGTTTTGCAATTCATCAATAAATACATCAATGTTAAAACGACTAGTATTTTTACGTCTAACCTTATCATATTCCCCGGTTATCTGACCATTAGTACAAAAGGTATCAATAGCACCATAATAAACTTGATTGCTCATGCTGCCATCTATCCCGTGTAAAGCTATGATGCGTTCATTTAATGTTGTTTTTTGTCTATCAGTTTCAATGAACGCTTTTACATTAGGTAAAGTTATATCAGCTATTATAACTGCATTATCTTTAGCAGTTGATACTTTAACTTTAGCATCGAATAACTCATAGGGATTCCTATTTTCTTTTATAACTTTTTCGACTCCATCAATAAAACTTTTATGTGATGTNGTATTAAAACTATTACCTACTATTCCAATAGGTGTATCAGTTTGTTTATTGATAACATATTTTTTACTGGGCAGCCTTGTTTTTTCGTACCCTATATCAAATAATAATTCATCGTCTAACTCAATTAATCTTTTTGTATCTAACATTTTATGTTACTCCATTGTTGTTGATTAGTTATACAAGTAAGCTATCATAAAATAACTTACTTGTAAATATTTATTTTAGTTTAGTTTACTTTTTTCAGTGATGCGAATTGTCCTAGTAAATTCCTGCCTACTGACATATACCCCATATTATGGGAAATAGTACCCTTTTCAGCATACCTGCTAGTCATTCTGGGAAATGCTTTTTGTCCATCATGCAGCCTAACATAAATTTCTTTTTCATTTAACGTAGGTTTAACAGTAGTTTTAAGAATTTCTAATATATACGCTTTTCCTTTATCAGTTATTCTCACTGGAAATGTAGTAGCTGTATTGTTTTTCATTGTATTTTTTCCTTTCATTTTTAGTTATACAATTCATTTTATATTTAGTTATATAACATAGTTTTAAAACATTGTCAATAACTATTTTTAACTTTGTTATACTCCATCCTGTATTTATTTAGACCACCTAAAGACAATTTCATAATCCTAAATTTAGTTTCAATTTCAAATTGTTGTTGTCTTTTCCTGTTCATTAGTCTTAATTTTTTAGCATTAATTTTATACTGTTTCATTTTGCTTTTCCCATTTATCAATAAAAAACAATAAATCTTTATTATCCAAAACTAAATCTTTTTCATGTAATTGATTATCAATGTTAGCTTGTAACCATTGCTTAACATTAGATATAACCTTTTTACAATTTCTTATTTCCTGCTTTTGTTTCATGTTTAATTTTTTCATATCACTAAATAATCCTTTTACTGTTGTATTTTTCATTGTAATAATTCCTTAATTGTTGTGCTGCTAACTAAATTTATTTCATAACCTATCGATTGTAATATATCTAAATTATCTTTTGTTAATGTTTTACTTTTTGCTATTGCTGCNATGCCTTTTGATATTTTNCATTCTGGATAAAATAACCAATTNCCATAAACGTTTTTTACACTAATATTTATAATCATTTTATTACTTCCTTTTGTTGTTGTTTAAATAATAATATAGTTACCTTTTAACTTTAATTTTTTAGATATACAATTTGTACAAATAACAGTTTCATAATCTTGTTTTTTGCCTTCTTGTATAACTTCTTTTTTTGTGTCGTTTACAAATACTTCTTTTTTGTTACAGGTTTTACATTCAAAATAATAAGACATAATTTTTTTCCTTACGTTTTAGTTATATAATTAATTGTTATATTATTTATTTAATTTAGTCAATATGTTTTATAATTATTTTTTATCTTTTTAATGCTGCATTTAAAACAGTACAGCAGGTTATTAAATATAAACATATTAAATGTTACTTCTTTTTTATTGCAGCTTTTACAAGCTGTTAATTTTTTGTTATCTAATATTATCATATTATCACCAGTATAAATAATGCAAATATAAACACTTCTATAATTAAAATTGTATTTAAAAAGTTTATCATTTTATTATTTCCTTTTTTAGTTATGTATTTAATCACGTTTTAAAGCTGCTGTAGTACAGGTTTTTAATTTACTGTACTACAACAACATTATTATTAAGCTGCTATTTTAACAGGGTTAAACCAGTCTCTAACATTAAGTATAAACCCGGATGTATCAGCAATTCCTGTTTCTTTTTTACGTAAAACAACATAATGATTTTTCTTATCTAAAAATCTGGCATCATGTAAATCACCATCTAAACAAGGTTTATTTCTAAATGTTTCCGGGATAGTGTAACCCTTCTTAATATCAACAACAATGGCAACATTCATATTGTTGTTAAATGCCTGTTCACAATATAAATCATTATGTTCATTACGTGAAAAGGTTAAACTGTAATTATCTATATGTTCAATATTTCTAAAAGGGTTTTTTGTATAATCATAAAATGTAATATTTGGGTTATCAGTAAATAAGGTTATATCTATTTTTTCCCAGTTAATATCTGTTAAAACATTTAACCTAATAGCACAAATATAATTTGTATTATGTTTCTTGTTTTTATTCATAACCCTATTGTAAAACAATTTTATTTCTTTATGTAATTGCTTTAAAAATTGTTGTCTATATTCATAAAATAAAATCGTTCTGGTTATTCTGGCAATTAAAACAATATGTTTACCTTCGTATAACATATGCTGCTGCCCATGCCCGGCAAAACCTAAACAAGTTTTNGAACAATTACTNGCAAAATTACAGGTATTATAACCAGAAGTAAAACTAGGACTACCNGAAAANCCATTTGTTAANNCTTNATANTTNCCNGATTTTTCTAGTTTTGGATTATTGCCTAGTAANTTAGGNANNTTNGACCANTCNAANATNCCTTTATCATTTAAAGCGTTTTTAATTTTTTCTCTAGCGTGTTTAATACTATCTTGTATTAACTTATGATTATTATAANATTCTTTTGCTGTTAAATTATAATATTTTAATTCAGTTTTNAATTGCTTATTCATTGTTTTGTTTCCTTTTGCTGCTGTTGTTTATTAGTTATATAATTAATCATTAAACTATTTTATTTNTTTANGCAAGATAAAATNTATAAAATATAAAATGATATTAAAATAAATATACTTCCTATTGTACANACTAATATATCAAAATGCGTCATATAAATAAAACGTGTTTCNACAATATCAATTAAATATAAACCTACAATTAAATATGATAACATAATTAAAGTTTTTGCTGCTGTTGTAAGTANTGTTAACATTNTTTTNTTTCCTTTTTATTGTTGTTGTTNTGAGCTTTTAAAGCTCTTATGATACAGGCTTTTTATTTCCTGTATCATTAGAGTATCAAAAGTTAATTATACAATTCACGCTCTTTTTTCTTTTCAATATCATTTAATTTAAATTTAGATTTTAATATTTTTAAATCAATAATATAATCTAATTCAGCGTCAATGTCATTTAAATCATATTTAGGGTTATTGTTTTTTTCTTTTGCTGTTTCATAAACGTTTTTAATTTCAATGTTTATTAAATCAGTAATTAAACATTTTTCTTTAATAGATAATTTCATTGTTTTGTTTCCTTTTGCTGCTGCTGTTGTTAATCAATGTTAAAATATTTTAACGCCTTAAATACTTCTAATTTTGTGTATTTAGTTTTTTTATCTGGCGTATACTTGCCAAAAATACCAAAATCAACAATTAATTCTGTTACTTGTTTTTTAGTATAACCTTCATCTAAATAAGCTGTAATTGTTGTATATAAATCAATATCATTATTGAAAAATAATTCAATGTTTTGTACTGGGTTAATTGTTGTTGTCATTGTTTTGTTTCCTTCTGTTGTTGTTTAGTTATATAATTAAGTTTTAACAAGGTTACAAAATAAATTATAACCTTGTCAATATATTTTTTATTAAGAATATTTTTTCCAGTGTTTAATTGCGTCTAATTCAAATTGCACAACATTTTTTATAAACTTAGTATATTTTTTAGTGTTAGCTAAATCTTTTAAATCACGAACAATCTCTATTACACTGTTTAAATTGTAATTAATAGCGTTACTATCATAATGATAAACAAATGGTAATAATTGCGTATAAGTATCATTTTTAATTTTAGTAACAATAGCATTAACAGTATTAAGTTTATTTATATTATTATTATCTAAAATAAAAATATCTTTATTATAATGTATTTCATTACATACCATTTTTTTAATTCTATTCTTAGCTATTCTAATAAACAGTCTATTTATTTCAGCATTGATTAAACAAATTAATCTTTCAGCAGTATTGAAATTATAATCAAAATAATTACCATTAGTTAAAAAAGCAAATATTTCATTAAAATCATCTAAATGTTTTTCTTGTAATGCATCCTGTTTATTAAACAATTCGTTTTTAATTGGATAATATAAAAGGTTAAATAGTTCTTGTTGTATTGTTGTACTAATTTTATCAATACCTGTATTTATTCCATTTAATGGTAAATAGTTTTTTAAAGTATCAATATAAAAATCAATTATGTTAGTGTTATAAGAAAACATAAAAGTATCATCTAATGTTTTAATTTCCATAGCTATAACCGGGCTATAGTTAACTTCTTTATTTATTGTTGTTTTGTTGTTAGTTAATTGTTTCATTGTTTTGTTTCCTTTTAAAAAGTTAAAGTTATTGCGTGTTTTATTATTACTTATATAACTAAAATCTTGTCAATAGGGTTTTTTTAAAGATTTATAAACTAATTTGTTAAGTTATTGTTTTATATAGATTTATTTAATTAACAATGTTAAAAGAAAACAGCTACAAATTGATATTATTAGTTAACATTGTTAATAGATATAGTAAAAGAACAAAACAGAAACATTTATATAATTGTTTTGTTTCCTGCTGCTGCTGTTTTTATGCATCCGGTATGCTATTATTTTTTTATGCATCGACTAAACAAAACTAAACATATTTTAATTATTGCAGCATTAACAAAATATAATAATGAATAACTGATAATAAAACAGTTTAACAATATAATAAAAACAATAACTTATATTAGATATTAATTAAATAATATTTAAATGGCATTTTTTAAGCTGCTTTTTTTAACAGAATTGCAGCAATAAAAGGAAAAGCTGCAGCAATAACAGGTTTTACAGGCAATATATGCCAGTGCCACCCCCGGTGGTGTGCGTAGTATGCATGAACTTCTACACAGATGGGAAAAATCAAGTGTTAACCACTAAGTAAACTGACAGAAACGCTGTATATAGTTGCATAAATGTCACACTTTCCTAACAAAAAGCTGCCATACTAAAATATGTATTGACATCCCCTTGTAAAACTGGTATAATTATGTATAACAGCCTCACTGAGAGTGTACATATTAAGTGTATACACTTAAAATAAACACATATATAATAAAAAAACACTTATATGTAGTAATTAAGTGGTTTTTTCTAAGTATGATTCCTCGTACTTAAATAAAAGTCCTTGACAATGAGTAAAAAATCAGTAAAACTATACACACCAGAGAATATGTTAGAAGCATTCTATGATGCTATCCGTAATAATAAGTTAAATAGTCTACACATCCCCCACAGTTCCGTGTTTTATGTACGTGCTGCAATAGAAGCTAAGACTGGCAACCGATATACGCTGAAGCACGTAGAGAATGCCATGAAAATGGAAGGAATGTTAGACGATGTTTGAGGCATTTGTCCTTGTGTGCCTTATGGGTACNANTAATNTATGCCANACNTTANANGANTTAGAAGGTCCGTACAAAACAGAGAAAGAATGTACAACTAGAGCNTATGAGATAGCTGTNGAGNTACCATCGTATATGCCAAACTATTATGCTTTGAAGTATAAATGTATGATTGAAAAAGGCAANNTTAAAACAACATGGCANAAAAACGTAAAAGAGGTGGACTAAAAGGTTTTACACAAAAAAGTGGAGATATGAGACCCACTAAACAAGGTGCAGGTATGACCAAGAAAGGTGTAGCCAAGTATCGTAGACAAAACCCGGGTAGTAAACTTAAAACAGCAGTAACAGAAAAGAATCCTAAAGGTAAAAGAGCAGCTAGACGTAAATCATTTTGTGCTAGAAGTGCAGGACAAATGAAGAAGTTTCCAAAGGCAGCTAAGAATCCTAATAGTCGTTTACGACAAGCGAGAAAAAGATGGAGATGTTAATATGAGTAAACTTATAGCAAAGTTAGCACGTAAACCTGTAGCTAAAAAAGTTGCAAAGAAAATTGTAAAAAAGAAAAAGCCTAATAGAATGTTCTCTAGTGCAACAGGTGCAGGAAGAGGCAAGTTTGAAAGAGGAGGTCCTCCAGCACCTAAGATTGAAAAAGCTAAAGATACTCCATTTGGTAGAGACCTAGATGTTAAAGTTGTTGTAGGTAGAGAAGGTAAATCTGAAAAAGCAGGTACAATCAATATTGGTGATGATGTTGTGGGATTTAGTAATTTTTTAAAGATGCAACAAAGTAAGTCAGGTTTAAATAGGGCGAAGTATAAAGAAAAACTTAATCAAATTACTAGAAGTAAAAGTGCTACAAAAACACAAAAAGAAAAAGCACAATCTAAAATAGATGCTATGGAAGCTGCTGATGAAAAAGCCACTGCAAAAATGGGCAGAGGTAGAAGAGGTAAAAGTACAAAAACTATAGCTAAATCAGATGACCCATTTTTTAAAGCATTAGATATGGCTAAAAAGACTGGAGAGCTAGGTGAAGATTATGATAAACTTTTACCTAATCAAAAGAAACAAATAATACAAGCAGCAAAGGCTTTTCAAAAGTCTGACTTTAGAAGAGATGTAGAAGCTAAAATATCTGCACCAAAAAATGCACCTATTAGTACAGGAACTCCTGTAGCAAGAAAAATGAATAAAGGTGGATTAAAAATGCCAAGTGCTGACCAAGTAGGTCTCAAAAAATTACCAACTGCTGTACGTAACAAAATGGGTTATATGTATGGTGGTGGTATGACAAAGAAACCCAAGATGGGTAATATGGACTACCGAAAAGGTGGTATGGTCATGATAGTGTTAGACATGATGAAAAAGAAAAAAGGGAGAAAATAATATGCCAATGCATGGTAAAAAGAAATCTAAAATGATGCAACGAGGTGGTGTTGCTAAGAAAAAAACAAAAATGATGCAAAAAGGTGGTGCATTAAAAAAGAAGTCCAAAATGATGGCTAGAGGTGGAGCAGCTAGACGTAGATAATGTCTTACCTCATTAGTAACATCCCACACTTTAAGTGTTGGGTGCGAAGAGAGTTCACTTGTAATCACCAACAATATCATGGTGAGTTCCTTCATGCGTTAGCTTTTGCAGTTAATACCATACCTGATAGGTCATTAAGTTTCCAAGTTGTATTCACAGGTTGTACAGAAGACGAGAATGTACATGGTGGTGCAATGTGGGCAAGAATGCCGATACAGGCACTTGTAGCAGATATACCTGTAGATGAGTGGGCAGAACCAATGGAAGACCATCTGTGTCAACCTTGGGATTGCGAAGCTAGAAACCATAGTGTCATTGTTATGGATAGGGTCAGTTCTTCCCCATGGCTCTGTAAAATAGACAATGCATTTTATACTGCAAAGTATTTATTCACAGTAGATTATACTGAGAGCGATATAGCAGATGACCCTGCACAACATAAACAATCACACGTGATGTATTTGTTGGATGCAGGAAAGTGGACAGGCAATATAGTTGCATTACCAAATAACAGAGTTAGAGCAACAAGTCCTGCATTATGGGTAACAGGCGAAGGTGCTCCTGACTTTGCTCCTTCTCAATGGACACACTCAGCAGAAGCACATGAGTCGTATCTAGACCCTTTTACAACATTTAACAATCTATATTCCGATGGTAGCCAAGTTAGAAACAATAAGAAAAAAAATAAGAAATAAAAAGAAACTTGGCTTTTCTGAAAGAGCTAGAGCAGTAAGTAAAGGATTATTACCAAGTGCCGCTAAAAAAAGGAAAAAGTCAAAAGGTAGTAAGTAGTAATATAAGAAAGCTAAAAAAAGAGGGTAAACCTCATAAACAAGCAATAGCTATCGCACTTACTACTGCAGGATATAAACAGTCTAATTTAAAAGAAGGACCTAAAAAAGATAGACTTGTTAAACTACTTATGAAAGCTAGACGTGACGTTGGACAGGCTTTGAAAGAAAAGAATAAAACAAAAGAACGTCTAGCTAGAAATAGAGTGCAAAAATATAAAGTAGCTTTAGGAGAGAGAAGTGGCAGCAAAAAAACGTAAGAGCAAAAGCACTGTTAACAAAGCAGGTAATTACACCAAACCTGAAATGAGAAAACGTATTTTTAATAGAATTAAAGCAGGTGGTAAAGGTGGTAGACCGGGTCAGTGGTCAGCTAGAAAAGCTCAGATGTTAGCCGCGGCTTATAAGAAAGCAGGTGGAGGATATAGAAACTAATGCCACATTATACTAAACCATTAAGAAAAGTTATAGGTAAATTAAAGAAAGCATCTAAGGCTCATGCTAAACAAGCTAAAGTTTTAAGTAAAATAGAAAAAGACCAAAGAACAAGGTACAAGAGCACTCATGGCAAAAAGAAAAAAAAGTGACCCTAAAGTCGGCACAGGTAAAAAACCAAAAGGTAGCGACAGAAGACTGTATACGGATGAAAACCCTAAAGACACAGTTAGCATCAAGTTCGCNACNCCTGCAGANGCAAGAGCCACAGTTGCAAANGTTAAAAAAATTAATAAACCATATGCGAGAAAGATACAAATACTTACAGTCGCTGAACAAAGAGCAAAAGTAATGGGTAAAACAGAAGTTGTTGCCATATTTAAAAAAGCAAAAGAAAGTTTAAAAAGAGCACATGAGCGAAAAAAGAAAAAGATGTGATACTTGTGAATGTTATGACTGCGATTGTGAAGAGTGTAATTGTGACTGTCATGAAGAAGATGAAGACGTAGAAGGTGTGCCTGTCTAAATGATAGAGTTTCTTCTGATATTCATGATTGATAAACAAATCGTGAATCAGAATCAAAGATTTAAAGATATTAACAGATGTCTTTATTTTGCAGAAAAACTGCATAACCAACCAGCAATACCAACAGAGGATGGGAGCAAACGTATAACTGCATATTGTAAACCTGTAAGG
>FUFK010051772.1_pt1 | contig 12408 bp, 8 predicted proteins | sample 1021851 | NCBI WGS metagenome assembly FUFK01 (sample SAMEA51879418, study PRJEB19060) | metagenome
TTTATTGGAGGAGAGGGTGTAGAGGCGTCACTCAGTGATAGGGAAACTTGGGTGGTTGCTGCACTCGCAAAGTTTTCAAAACGTATTTTTGAATTTGGCACCTGTAGCGGAAAAACTTCCCATATAATGGCAATGAATGCACCAAAGGAAGGTCGCGTATATACCCTAACTATTCACCCATCCCAATTAGAGCAACTTAGCTTTGAAAACGATGATGATCGTTTGCACGAAAACATTGCAAAAGAAGAAGCTAAATTCGATATATTTTACTATAGTGATCTATCTACATCTAAAAAGATTGAACAGATATTTTCGGATAGTAAGCAATTCGACGAATCGAAATTCAGGGACTCATTTGATCTGATTTTGATTGATGGGGCACATACAAGGTCTTACGTCATGAGTGATTCGAAAAAGGCTTTTTCTATGCTAAAAAACGGAGGCGTCATTCTTTGGCATGATTACAAGCCAGAAGCTCCGGACGTTTTTTCGTACCTCAATGAATTAGCTAGCGAAATGCCTTTGCGACACATTTCGGGTACCGANTTTGTTATTTTCCAGAGAACTTCCTAAAATCGTTAGCGTTGAAGCGAAACGATTTTATAAGACAAGGGTTAAGTTTGCTTTTGATTGAACTTTTAAATGATATTATTACTAGATAATTTTTCTCGGATTATTGCTGCGACACGTTCTGTTTCATTTAGCGCCTCGTAGGTCCAGCTTTGGAGATGGCCATCAAAAGGCCGTGTTCTACCCTCCTGTTGCATGGCGTCTAAAAAGCTTTGTTTTCTTTTGTTATTTTTACCTAGCGTAATGATGTAAACAGGTTTACCTGTTGAACATGCTTCAGATATCATATTTATGGAGTCGGAGGTAACAATTATTGTGTCGGCTAAGCCAAGAAAACCGATGTAAGGGTTTGGTCCGATTCCTTCGTAAACTAAAACGTTCTGTTTTTCATTCAATTTTCGTAGTTGGTATTTTATTGTATCATCGGTACGCCTGCTAGTTGTTACCAAAAGTCCGCAGTCATACTTTTTTGCGAGTAGAGTTAATTTGTCTAATATTTTTTCTGCGCTAGCTTTATCTATCGCTTCTCCTTTAGAACTTCCGCCTATGTTAATAGCTATTCGACGTTGTGGTAAATGACTTACCAAACCCAAAAAGCGCTTTGCTTCGGCCTCTAGCGTATTTTTATTAATTTTCGTAAGCGAACCTTTACTTATAACAATGTTCTTGCCTCTAGATGGGTCATGTTCAGGAATTATTAGATGATCAAAAAAGCAAGAGTTTATGCGAGGGTCCTGGATGTGGATAGTGGATACTTTTCCTTTAGACATTCGTTTAAGTGCTATCGCAAAACCGGCATGGCGTCTACCGCATGTAATAGAGACTTTGGGAAAAGGTGGACAAAATTCTTTGATATAAGATTTATTTATCCAGAAGAGGGGAATAGCCCCAAATTGAGGCAGGGCTGTTAAAATGGGTGAAGGAGAAATGTACTTTACTTGATATTGTAGATCCAGTGATTCAGCTAAAGCTTTACACTGCAACTCCATTCCGATAGTTCCATCGGANATAATCCAACAGCAATCTCTCATTATACTTACCTAGATGCCTTAAATGTTAAGCTTCAAGTATTACGAATTGATCAATTATTTATATACTTTTGTTTAAAGAAGTATACGCAATAATCTTGCGCAATACCATTTTTACCTTCATATTGTTCCTAAGCAGTGCTTTTACGAGATGTACTAGTAACCAGAGGATTTTGTAACGATGCAGCGTGTTAAATTGGACAGTATAGACAGGCGTATTTTGCGTGATCTTCAACAAGACGGGAGAGTTACTAATGTGGAGTTGGCTGAACGAGCCGGCATTTCGGCACCACCTTGCCTAAGAAGAGTTAGAGCTCTNGAAAGAGAAGGTTATATTCAGGGCTATCANGCAGAGCTGAACCCTGAAAAACTGGGTTTCACCGTGATAATATTTGCGTTTGTTGGTTTGTCTAGCCAGGCCGAAAACGATCTTGTTGCCTTTGAAGAGATGATCGAATCCTGGGATGAGGTGAGAGAATGTCACATGCTCTCAGGCGAAACCGATTTTTTACTAAAAATAGTGTCAAAAGATTGGGATACTTTCCAAAAGTTTTTAACTACTAAACTAACTCCTGCTCCGAATGTATCAAATGTAAAAACTGCTCTAGCTTTTAGAACAAAAAAGTATAGTCCTGGCGTACCTCTCGGCGTATCGGAAAGAGCGGTCGAATGATCATTGGTTGCAAAAATGTTTATTGGATTTGCTGTGGATAATTCGAACCACTCATTTAAGTAACACTAATTTTCAATATTTCATAACTTTTGGCTCCTCGAGGAGTTGTAACTTCAACCGAGTCGCCAACTTTTTTTCCTATAAGCGCGTTGCCTATTGGCGAAGAAGTCGAAATCCAGCTTTTAGAAATATCAGCTTCATATGGCCCAACTATCGTATAGGTATTCTCTTCATCGGTGTCTTCGTCTGCAACCACGATTGTGGTCCCAAAAGTAACAGTTTTCCCATCTATCATAGAGGGATCTATAACTTCTGCTCTACTAATGACGTCTTCTAATTCACCTACCCGCCCCTCGATAAAACTCTGTCTTTCTCTGGCCGCATGGTATTCCGCATTTTCGGATAAGTCCCCATGTTCTCTTGCTTCTGATATAGCTTTGATGATTTGTGGACGTTCNACGGTCTTTAANTGTTTTAACTCTTCNTGCANCTGGTCGAGACTATCTCTTCTTATGGGTATCTTTTGCATAGCTAAACGGTGTCCTGAACAAACATTACGCAAGCATATAGTAACGCTTAAAATGAACCATTCAAGTAAGATTGTAATGGCGATACATCTAAAGGGCCCGTGATTATAGCTTGTATGCCTTTGACTGCCGCCTTTGCACCCTCAATGGTGGTGTAGTAAGGGATGTTATGGGTAATTGCTGTTCTCCTTAAGCTAAAGCTATCTTTGATAGCTTGTGCCCCCTCGGTCGTGTTTATTACCAAAGCAATCTGACCAGAAATCATATTATCAACCACATGTGGTCTGCCTTCCCGGACTTTTTTTATTTTTTCAACTTTCAATCCAGCTTTCTTCAATGAGTTGGCCGTCCCAGTTGTAGCTACCAATAGAAACCCCATATTACAGAGGTCCACTGCCAGATTGACTATAGATGGTTTGTCGATATCACGAACCGAGATAAAGACGGTTCCAGCTTTCGGTAGTTTGGCGCCAGCAGCAAGCTGACTTTTTGCAAATGCTAAAGAAAAGTCTTTATCTATCCCCATCACTTCCCCAGTAGATTTCATTTCCGGTCCTAAAATGCTATCGACACCAGGAAAGCGGGCGAAAGGAAATACAGCTTCCTTAATCGCTACGTGATTTAGTTGCTGTTTCTTGAGTTTGAAGTTTTTTAATCGTTCGCCTGCCATTACCCTTGCCGCTACTTTTGCTATCGGAACCCCCGTTGCCTTAGCAACAAAGGGAACAGTACGACTAGCCCTAGGATTGACCTCGAGAAGAAAAATTTCTTCGTCTTTTATTGCGAACTGAATGTTCATCAAGCCACAAACACCTAAGCCGTGTGCAAGCAATTTGGATTGCCTCTCTACTTCTTTGAGTAAACTAGCCGAAAGAGACTGGGGAGGTAACGAACACGCGCTATCTCCCGAATGGATGCCGGCCTCCTCAATATGTTCCATAATCCCGGCTATATAAACGTTTTCGTTATCAGCTATGCAGTCAACATCAATTTCAATAGCCTTAGATAGAAATTTGTCTATCAGAATAGGATTGTCTCCTGTGGCAAGAACCGCTTTGTCCATATATTTATTTAAAACTGCCTCCTCGTAAACAATCTCCATTGCACGCCCACCAAGAACATATGATGGTCTAATCACAACTGGGTAGCCAATTTCTTCGGCAATCATCTTAGCTTCCTCAAATGAGTTAACGGTTCCATTTTGAGGTTGCTTGAGGTTTAATTCGTCGAGCAGCTTTTTAAATTGTTCGCGATCTTCTGCGAGATCAATTGCCTTGGGCGATGTACCTAAAATATTTATCCCGGCTTCCTTTAAGGCTCGTGATAATTTTAGTGGCGTCTGGCCACCTAACTGGACTATAACACCAACAACTTTTCCTAGTCTCTCTTCGGTTTTTATTAAGCTAATAACACTTTCGGCNGTTAGGGGNTCAAAATAAAGTCTATCGGAAGTATCGTAGTCAGTGGAAACCGTTTCCGGATTNCAATTCACCATTATTGTTTCAAAACCAACTTCCGATAGCGCATAAGCTGCATGCACACAACAGTAGTCAAATTCTATCCCTTGACCTATTCGGTTTGGGCCACCGCCAAGAATGATAACTTTGTTTTTATCTGTTGGATCAGCCTCACATTCAGCAAGGTTAAGTNCCATCGCCCTCGTAGCATGAGTACATATAGGGCGTGTTTGCTGAAAACTCTGCTGCACATGTATCTATTCTCTTGAATACTGGAGCTACTCCGAGACTTGAGCGTAATTCTGAAATCTCGTTTTCTGACTTATTTGAGAGCTTTGCTAATCGTGCGTCAGAAAAACCATTACGTTTTAATTGAAAAAGTTCTTCTTTGTTCTCTGGTATTCCATTTTCAATAACAGACTTTTCAATTTCAATCGCGACTTGGACCTGTCTCAAAAACCAGCGGTCGATTGAACAGGCCTCAAAGATTTCATCTACAGTGAGGCCTAGACGAAGCGCTTGGGCAACTCTTAGAAGACGCTCGGGCACGGGTTCCGAAAGTTTTGCTAGGAGGGCACTTTTGTCAGGATTCAATGCAATCCTATCTGGAAAAGGGATTTCATCAAAACCGGTTAATCCAGTTTCCATAGAATTTAGAGCCTTTTGCAGTGATTCTAAGAATGTTCTGCCAATGGCCATGGCCTCACCAACCGACTTCATCGACGTAGTCAGTGTCTCTTCAGCGCCTGCAAATTTCTCAAAAGTAAATCGCGGTATCTTGGTTACCACATAATCAATCGTCGGTTCAAAGCTTGCAGGCGTTTCTTTTGTGATATCGTTCTCTAATTCATCAAGCGTATACCCAACTGCAAGTTTGGCCGCAATTTTTGCAATCGGGAAACCGGTAGCTTTGGATGCTAACGCCGATGACCTTGATACTCTTGGATTCATCTCTATAACGACAAGACGGCCAGTATCTGGATTTACAGCAAATTGAACATTAGAACCGCCTGTATCGACACCAATTTCTCTTAGAACTTCAATAGAGGCTGTCCTCATGCGCTGGTATTCTTTGTCTGTTAATGTAAGCGCGGGTGCTACTGTAACTGAGTCGCCCGTATGTATCCCCATTGGATCTACATTTTCAATTGAGCAAACAATTATGCAGTTGTCATTTTTATCGCGGACAACCTCCATCTCGAATTCTTTCCAGCCAAGAACAGATTCCTCTATCAAGACTGTGCCAACAGGCGAAAGCCTTAGTGCATTTCGTAATATTTCATTAAACTCATCTATATTATAAGCTATTCCGCCACCTGTACCTGCGAGTGTAAAAGAAGGACGGAGTATAGCTGGTAGCCCGATATCTTTGACCGCTTGNGCACCTTCTTCTTCGTTTGATACCAAATGAGAAANGGGTGACTCTAGTCCTATTCTATCCATCGCTTCCCGGAANAATAGGCGATCCTCTGCTTTCTCTATGGCGTCTAAATTTGCACCGATAAGTTCAACTCTAAAATGCTCAAGTGTTCCATCCTTAGCCAGAGTTAACGCCGTATTAAGCGCAGTTTGTCCTCCCATTGTNGGTAAGATTGCGTCAGGGTTTTCTTTTTCTAAAATTATTTTAACAGCTTCTGCCGTTATTGGTTCAACATAGGTTGCATCCGCTAGTCCGGGATCAGTCATTATTGTTGCGGGATTGGAGTTNAGAAGTATTATCCGATAACCCTCTTCCTTCAGTGCCTTGCATGCCTGTGTGCCCGAGTAATCAAATTCGCAAGCTTGTCCAATCACAATTGGTCCGGCACCAATTATGAGTATTGATTTAATATCATCACGTTTAGGCATTATCTGACAGCCTTGCTTTTTTGATTATTTCCANNAACTTGCGGAAGAGGTANTCGCTCTCAGTTGGACCAGGCGATGCCTCTGGGTGATATTGCACAGAAAAAATATTTTTTTCAGCGATCTCAAAACCCTCGATAGATCCATCGAACAATGATCTATGGGTAATGGTGGCGGATTCAGGTAAAGTTTCCTCCGATATAACNAAGCCATGATTTTGACTCGTGATTTCTATTCTGCCGGTTTTGATTTGCTTGACAGGATGGTTCCCACCACGATGTCCGTTCTTCATTTTTTCGGTTTTCGCACCAAGTGCTAGTGACAGTAATTGATGCCCCAGGCAAATTCCAAAAATTGGTGTGTTAGCGTTCAATAGATCTCTTATTATGGGAACCGCATACTCGGCCGTTGCCGCCGGATCTCCTGGCCCATTGGATAGAAAAATCCCATCTGGTCGAAGGTTTAGTATTGCATCAGCGCTCAAATTTGAAGGCACTGTTGTAACCTCCGCTCCGAGTTGTGCTAAATTTCTTAAGATATTTCGTTTAGCTCCATAGTCTATAGCCACGATGTGGTAATCTTTTCGTTCTGTGTTTTCAAAACCATCGTCGTTCACTTTAGAGCCGAACTTCCAAATCCCGGTTGACCATTTTTCTAATTCTCTAGTTGAGACAACTGAAGCTAAATCCATTCCTGACAAACTTGGATGCTTTTGCGCTTTAATCGTAAGTTCGTCGACATCAAANGATTTTTGANTAGAAAACGAGATAACACCGTTCATAGCGCCAAAATGCCTTATACGGCGNGTTAAATTTCTCGTATCTACACCCGCTATACCAGTCAAACCGGCACTCGCTAACCAACAGGAAAAATCTTGGGTTGCCCTGTAGNTTGANGGCGCAGTGATATCAGATTTAAGTATGATCCCTGCTGCTGCGGCAGTCTCGTGCTCTAAATCATCGAGGTTTGTCCCCACATTTCCAATATGTGGGAAGGTGAAAGTTATTATCTGGCCAGTATAAGATGGATCAGTGATAATTTCTTGGTAACCTGTCATTGATGTGTTGAAGCAGACTTCGCCAACAATATCGTTTTCCAAGCCAACCCCGTGACCCCAAAAAACAGTCCCATCCGCGAGCACCAGTATAGCATTAGCATTAGCTGGTTGCTCTACACGTCGCTTTTCGGAAGGAACGGTCGCNNTGGCGTCCGACATAGATGCATAATCCTCGAATGACAGTAGCAAGGTTGGATACGCTAAAGAAACATCCTGGTCAACCCCGGATTNACGATATAAAATCGCAGTAGTGTGGGTGGCAAATAAAAAGCTTGCCTTTTTCTTGGAATTCACCATTTATAGGGCGAAAATCTTTAACAACCATCCTTATTGGTTTCGGAAAGGTGCGCAGACTTGTTACGTTCTGAACTAAATGACGCCCTGAAAAGTGCTATGAAAACGAAAGATACGTGCGCTGTAGGGACGATTCGATTGATTCTAGCTTCAATTAAGGATCAAGATATCTGCGCGCGAACCGATGGAGACTCGAACGGCATATCGGATGACCAAGTACTGGCATTATTTAATACGATGGTCAAACAGAGGAGAGAATCCATTCGTCTTTATGAGCAAGGTGGTCGCTTGGAGCTTGCTCAAAGAGAACAAGCGGAAATAGATGTGATACGGCGTTTTATGCCGAACCAATTAGAGGGAGAGGCATTTCAGACGGCTATACAAGATGCGATATTAGAGGTTGATGCGAAAACGATAAAAGACATGGGCAAGACTATGGCTTTACTCAAGCAAAAATATCCAGGACAAATGGACTTTTCCAAGGCAAGTGGAGTTGTACGAGGGAAACTTGTGTAGGACACGCTTCCGTTGACCTTAAAAAATATTGATGNTTTACTATTCNTGCGTTTTGGTATCAGTTGGTAACTAAATTATCTCGAAATAGCGTTGCAGTTGCCACTCGTCTATCTGATTTCTGTGTAATTCTTCTTCTTTTTCGCGGGTCGTGCAAAAGTGTTCGATGAACTCGCTCCCGAAGAGCAATCTGCCGACTTGTGATTCTCTAAGGCGGGAAGACGCGTCGCCAAGGCTGGATGGAAGCGGCTTAATAAGTTGTTTTCCAACAACTTCATCTATGGGTTTCGTAGGTTCGATTTTGTTTTCTATTCCCCATAACCCTGATCCTAAAGCTACTGACATTGCAAGATATGGGTTTGAGTCTGCAGATGCTAATCTATATTCCACCCGCTGACTAGTAGGGGGCCCAGGTATAACCCTAAGGGAGGCTGTCCGATTGTCTATACCCCAACTATTATCGATCGGTGCCCAGTAATTTGGAATAAGTCGCCGATACGAGTTTATAGTCGGAGCNACCATTGCTATTAANTCAGGCATCAGCTTTTGTTGACCTCCTATAAACCACCGCATCTCGTCGCTCATATTCAATGGCTTAGAAGAGTCGAAAAAAATATTTTGCTTCTCTTCATTCTTTAAGGACAGATGTATGTGACCCGATTGACCAGGGTGTTCTGTTGACCATTTCGCCATAAATGTAGCCATAAGCTCGTGTCTTTGCGCAAATATTTTTGTGAATGTTTTGAATAAAGTGGCCTTATCAGCAGCATTAAGAATGCAATCAGGTGTTAATGCGGCTTCTAGTACCCCCGGACCAGTCTCTGTGTGATAACCTTCGAGCGGAATATCTATTAATTCACACATCTCTAAAAATTTATTATGAAAATCCGAGTGGACAGAATTCCTTATTACAGAGTAGCCAAAGTTTCCTGGAGTAAAGGGCACCAAGTTTCTATAATTTTTGGCGCGTACAGTCTCGGGTGTTTCTTGAAACAAAAAGTACTCGTATTCAGCGCCGGCTAGTGCTGAAAAACCTAAGGTTTCACCTTTTTTGATCACTTTTTTAAGTATGGACCTTGGACAAAGTTTGGACGCATTTCCATAAAATTCAGCTAAAAAAAACAGTAAGTCGTTTTCAAAAGGAATAAACCGACCGGTCTCAGGTATAGGTATGACGTGTGCATCCGGAAAACCAGAGTTCCAACCAGTGTATCTTATATCATTGTGAATCTGATCATTAGAGTCCCACCCTAAAATGACATCACAAAACCCGAAGCCGTCCTTTAAAGCGTTCAATAATTTCTTTTTTGACATATATTTTCCTCGCAGAATACCGTCCATATCGGTAACTGCTACTTTCCCAAACGGTAGTTTGCATGCCTTCAGAGCAGAACTAGCTTCAGCAATCGTTTTGATTTTTTTTTTGTCCATGTCTAGCACTCTTCACAATAGAAAAAATAGATTTACGTTAAGCGGATAAATAATAGAAATTAGTTTGATATAGTAATTATTATTANAGAAAATTCACGNAAAGATAAAAGAAGCACTTTTAGCCATAGGGGGCGAGATGAAATGTCAAAAATAAAAATTACTGGGCCTTGGGATATGCAGAAAATTGAGTCATATCTTAATACTTGTGTTGTTCCCTTAAAACTTGCCATCATATCGGCTCGTGGTTGGCCTGTGATAGTATCGTTGTGGTTTTTTTATGAACATGGCGTTATAATTTGCGCCAGCAAAGAAAAGTCAAAAGTAGTTCAGCTATTGAAAAAAAACAATAAGTGTGCGTTCGAAGTCTCTCCTGATGCGCCACCATATCATGGGGTTAGGGGACAAGGTCTGGCGGAATTGGGTCATGACCCTAGCGGGAAAACGCTGGAAAATTTACACGACCGCTTTTTAGGGAATTCAAAGACGCCATTTAAAGCTTGGCTTATGCGTGGGGCGTCCAAAGAAGTAATAATCAGAATTACTCCATCAAACCTTATGAGTTGGGATTATAGAAACCGAATGGATAAAGAATGCAAAGACGCTTAAATTTTTTAGAGGTACCCTTTGATTATTGTTCTGTGACAAGTTTAAATTGATCTTCATAAAGTGATACTTTCATGTGGGACATCTCTTGATTTTTACCTTCTAACAGTTCATTGGCAATAGCATTGTACAACTTCTTTTGTATTAGGCGCTTAAGTGGACGAGCGCCGTATATTGGGTCAAAACCTTCTTTGGAGATCCATTGTTTAGCCTTATCATCAATAGAGATTTGTATTCCTTTATCATCCAGTAATCCCTGTAATTGCTTTATCTGAGTGGTAACGATTTGATCCATGTCTATCGGGCTCAGTCTGGAAAATACTATAATATCGTCTAACCTGTTCATAAATTCAGGGCGTAAATAGTTTTTTGCTTCGTTCTCTACTAAGTCCTCGGTTTCTCGGCTTGTTTTGGGTTCCTCTGGGTTTGCTAAATATTGAGCTCCAAGATTTGAGGTGAGTATTATCAAAGTATTCTTAAAGCTCACTGTTCTACCATGGCTATCAGTAAGGCGTCCCTCGTCAAGAACTTGAAGCAGTAGGTTCATAACGTCACTATGGGCTTTTTCTATCTCATCAAAGAGAATAATTTGATATGGTTTTCGTCTGACTTGTTCGGTGAGGAGGCCGCCCTCTTCAAAACCAATATATCCTGGCGGAGCACCTATTAATCTTGCAACGCTGTGTTTCTCCATGAATTCAGACATATCAATTCTGACAATTGCATCCTCGTTGTCAAAAAGGAACTCTGCAACTGCCTTGCTAAGCTCGGTTTTCCCCACACCTGTGGGACCAAGAAAAAGAAATGACCCAATTGGCTTCTTGGGGTCTTTTAGCCCGACCCTAGATCTACGGATGGAGTCTGCAACTGCTTTTATCGCCGCCTTTTGTCCGATCACACGTTGGCTTAATACATTCTCCATAGACAGGAGTTTCTCTTTTTCTTCAGCCATCATTTTATCCACTGGTATTCCTGTCCATCTCGATACGATGGAAGCTATATCGTTCTCAGTCACTTCTTCTTTAACCATTTTTTGTTTAGTGCTTTTCTTTGCAAGCTCCAGCTGCTGTTCTATGTTAGGGACGATTGAGTAAAGAAGTTCGCTCGCTTTTTCATAATTACCAGCTCGTTGAGCTAAAGTAAGAGAGTGCTTTGCGTCTTCCAAATTTTCTTGCAACTTACGTGTTTGGTCCACTAGTGCAACTTCTGTTTCCCATTGTTTAGAGAGTTTTTCACTTTGAGTTTGGAGTTTAACCAACTGTTCTTCTAACGCCTCAACGCGTTGTCGATTGTCCGTAGTTAGTTCTTTTTTTAATGCTTCCTGCTCTATCTTAAGTTGAACAATTTCTCTCTCTAATTTATCAATGATTTCGGGTTTTGAGTCTATTTCCATTCTTCTGGCTGAGGCCGCTTCATCTACGAGATCTATAGCCTTGTCCGGTAAAAAACGTTGGGTGATGTGCCGGTTGGATAGTTTTACAGCTGTCACTAATGCGTTATCAAGAATCTTAACGCCGTGGTGTAGTTCGTATTTTTCACGAAGCCCCCGCAGAATAGATATACTCTTCTCTTGGTTTGGCTCTTCTACNATTATTGATTGAAATCGCCTTGCTAATGCAGCATCCTTTTCAATATATTTGCGATATTCGTCGAGTGTAGTGGCCCCTAGACAATGCAAAGTACCGCGTGCTAGCGCCGGCTTGAGCATATTTGAAGCGTCCATGGCTCCGTCGGCAGCGCCGGCTCCCACCAAGGTATGGAGCTCATCGATGAACAGTATTATTTCGCCGTTTGATTCCTCGATTTCTCTAAGTACACTTTTCAGTCTTTCTTCAAATTCACCCCTGAATTTCGCACCAGCTATAAGCAAACCAAGGTCAAGGCTTAGAAGGCGCTTATTTCGTAATCCCTTGGGAACATCAGCATTTACAATTCTCGAGGCAAGTCCTTCAACGATTGCGGTTTTTCCAACACCAGGGTCACCAATTAAAACCGGATTGTTTTTTGTTCGTCGACAAATGACCTGTATTGTCCTTTTAATTTCTTCTTCGCGCCCNATTACTGGNTCCAGTCTGCCATTAATTGCTGACTCAGTAACGTCTTGCGTGTATTTGATGAGTGCGCTCTGCTCATCCTCTAAAGAATTACTACCAAATGATGCTGCCTTTCTTTTTGCTTCAATGTTATGTTTCAATTTGGCTTTTGAAACGCCATTTTTATTTAGAATAGTCGACGAAATTAGATCATCTGTTACAGCAATTGAAAGAAGTAGGTCATCCGGAGTAATCAATTTACTCTCTGAGCGCTTAAAGTTTTTCTTTGTAAGTGAAATAAGAGCCTGAAATTGTCGCGTAGGCAAAGGATTAAGTTGGCCTTCGACCATCACTTTTGGCAACTTATTTAATTCAGC
>FUFK010043150.1_pt1 | contig 12407 bp, 14 predicted proteins | sample 1021851 | NCBI WGS metagenome assembly FUFK01 (sample SAMEA51879418, study PRJEB19060) | metagenome
TAGAATGCCTATTACAGCTTTAGTAGCTGATACTATGTTAGAAGAATGGCCTACTAAAATGGCGACACATTTAGCTCAACCTTGGGATTGTTCTTCTAGAAATCATGCAGTAGTAGTCATGGATAGAGTTTCTTCAAGTCCTTGGTTATGTAAGATTGATAATGTTTTTTATACTGGGAGATATTTATTTACTGTTGATTATACAGATAGTGCAATATCTGATGATCCAGCACAACATAAACAATCTCATGTATTAGAATTAATTGATGCTGAAGAATATACAGGTAATATTGTTGCATTACCTAATAACAGAGTTAGAGTTACTAATCCTGCATTGTGGGTAACTGGAGAAGGCGCACCAGATTTTGCTCCTAGTCAATATATTCATTCAGCAGAAATTCATGATAGTTACATGAATCCTTTTTTAACCTTTAATAATTTATATCAAGAGGAAATAGACATGGCCATTAGTAGGTCAAACATAAAACAACAGATTACTAAACCTCCTCAAAAGAAAAAGACTAAGAAAAAAGTTAAAAGGAAATATTAATGACTAACGTAAAAGGAAACTACAAAGGTGGCAAAAGTAAAGAACTTGTAAAGTATACTTATACTGGTGCTGCTAAAGGTAGAGCTAAACAAGCTGTAGCTTCTNGTAAAAANTTNNTTAAAGATNTAGNTAGNAAAACTACACCACAACAAAGATTTTTAGGAAAAACATTACCTAAAGCTTTATTTAAAACTGCTAAATTTGCATTTANAAATCCTATTACTGCAACAGCTGCATTTCTAGCACCTGCTGCTATTAAACCTTTTACTAAAAAAAGAATTGCTTCTAGACCAAAACAAAAACAATATACTAAAAAAGGACAATGGGTATTATAGTGGAAGATAAACGTACATATCAATATCATAAAGAACATGGAGAAGATATTTCTCATGAAAACGAAGTAACCAAAAAACATCCAAATCTTGGTGGTAAAAGACCAGGAGCTGGTAGACCTCCAGGATCTAAGACTAAAAAATTATGGAAGTCTATGGACGAAATGGCAGAAAAATATCAACATTCTCCTTTAGATTATTTGTTATCTGTGTTAAACAATCCTGCAAGTGCACCTGAACGTAAATTGTTTGCTGCTGAAAAAGCTGCACCTTACATTCATCCAAAACTTGCAAGTACTACAACAAAGATAGGAACAGATGCCCCAGTCGAAATCAGAGTCCAATGGGAAAAAGACAAAAATTAAAATAGTTGAGGTTCCCTATAAACCTAGACCATATCAATTAGAATGTCATAATGCTCTTAAAAGATTTAATGTTCTAGTATGCCATCGTAGATTTGGTAAATCAGTATTATCTATAAACGAATTAATTAAAACAGCAGCAAAGAAACCTAGATCTTTGTGTGCATTCATAGCTCCAACATATCGACAAGGTAAAAGTATTGCTTGGGAATATTTAAAATATTATACAAAACCATTAATGCATTGGGGTGGTGGAAGAAACGAATCAGAATTAAGAATAGATTTATATAATGGATCAAGAATCCAAATTTTTGGAGCAGATAATCCAGACTCTATTAGAGGTTTAGGATTTGATGCAGTTGTCCTGGACGAATATGCTATTATGTCTCCAAGAGTATGGACAGAAATTATACGACCTGCTATCNCAGATAAGTTAGGATGGGTTATATTCATAGGCACACCAATGGGTCATAACTCTTTTTGGGAAGTATATGATTATGCGTTGCGTGGACATAAAGATTGGTATGCTAAATTATATAGAGCATCAGAAACAAGTGTAGTACCTGATCATGAGTTAAAAGAAGCACAAGCTATTATGACTCCTGAACAATATGAACAAGAGTTTGAATGTTCATTTACTGCAGCAGTATCAGGTGCATATTATGGTAGATTAATTACCAAAGCAGAAAAAGAAAAAAGAATAACTAAAGTACCATACGATGAAAGCGTTGGAGTTGAAACGTGGTGGGATTTGGGGATAGGAGATTCAACATCTATTTGGTTTGCACAAAGAATAGGTGAAGAAATTCATTTGATAGATTATTATGAAACATCAGGTGAATCTTTAGCTCATTATGCAAGTGTGTTAGAAGAAAAGGATTATGCGTATTCTTCTCATATAGCACCTCATGATATAACAGCTAGAGAATTAGGAACAGGTAAGTCTAGACTTGAAGTTGCAAATGAATTAGGTATAGATTTTGATGTGGCTCCAAAATTAGAAATACATCATGGAATAGAATCAGTAAGAAATACTTTACCTAATTGTTGGTTTGATAGAGAAAAATGCAAAATAGGTCTTGATGCATTAAGACAATATCGAAAACAATGGGATGAGAAAAACCAAGTGTTTAAAAATAAACCTCACCATAACTGGTGTTCACACGCAGCTGATAGTTTTAGGTATGGATGTGTATCCGAACCTATAGATACATCAGACTGGGATAGACCAATAACAGTAGATACAAAATACGTAATATGAAAAAATCAAAACAAGAAATACTATCAGTACTAAGTAAAGAGATTCACAATGCATCAGGTTATATTGGTGGTGAGCTAGTTGCTAGAAGAAAAAAATCATTAGAATATTATTTAGGAATGCCTCTTGGTAATGAACAAGAAGGACGTTCTCAAGTTATTTCTAATGATGTAATGGATACAGTAGAAAGTTTAATGCCTTCTTTAATGAAGATATTTACTTCTGGAGATAATGTATTTCAATGTGAAGGTGTTGGCCCTGAAGATGAAGAAATGGCTAGACAAGCATCTGATTATATTAATCACATATTCTTAAAAGAAAATAATGGATTTACATCTTTATATTGTGCATTCAAAGATGCATTAATACAAAAGAATGGTATCTTAAAAGTATATTGGGATAATGCTAATAAAACTGAAAGAGAAGAATATACTAGATTAACAGATGATGAATTTAATGATTTAGTTTCAGATCCTCAAGTAGAAGTTAAAAATCATTCTGACTATGAAGAATCTATTACAGATGATAGAGGACAAGAAATAGATAAAGTTACTTTACATGATGTAGTAATTCATAGAACATCATTATATGGTGGAGTTAAAATAGAACCAGTTCCACCTGAAGAATTTTTAATTGAAAGAAGATGTAAAGATTTACATTCAGCTAACTTTGTTTGTCATAGAACAAATAAAACTAAAACTGAATTAGTAGAAATGGGATTTGATCCTGAAGTCGTAGAAGGACTACCAACAGGAGATCCTGATTTTTATACAGAAGATAAGTTTGTTAGACATCAAAATGTAGATTTTTCTCATGCTGATAATACAGGTGATAAAACTACAGAAGATGTTTTAATCCATGAGTGTTATGTTAAAATGGATTTAGATGGTGATGGTAAAGCAGAGCTTGTTAAAATAATTGTAGCTGGAGATGGTAAACAATTATTAGATATAGAAGAAATAGATACAATACCTTTTATATCTATGACTCCAGTTATTATGCCTCACAGATTTCATGGTAGATCTATTGCAGAATTAGTAGAAGATATACAATTAATTAAATCTACTGTTATGAGACAAATGTTAGATAATATGTATCTAACAAATAATAACAGAGTAGCAATTCAAGATGGTCAAGTAGCTATGGATGATCTCCTAACTAATAGACCTGGAGGAATTGTAAGAACTAAACAACCACCATCTAATGTAATGATGCCTATACAGGCACAACCTATTACAGAACAAGCTAGTGGTATGTTAGCTTATCTAGATGCAGTTAAAGAAACTAGAACTGGTGTAAGTAAAACTTCACAAGGTTTAAATCCAGATTCTTTAAATAATAAAACTGCTACAGGTATGAATCAAGTTTTAACTCAATCTCAAATGAGAATGGAGTTGATAGCTAGAATCTTTGCAGAAACAGGTGTAAAAGATTTAGCATTAAAAATATTTGAACTTGTTTGTAAGTATCAAAATAAAGAAAAGATTGTAAGGATTAGAGGTAAATATGTACCTATGAGACCTTACGAATGGAAAGATAGAGTTAATGTTACTGTTCATGTTGGACTAGGATCAGGATCTAAAGAACAACAATTAATAATGGTAAACGCTATTTTAGAACGTCAAATGCAGGCAATAAACCTACAACAGAATGTTTATGGCCCAATGGTTAATTTAAGAAATATATACAATTCTTTAAAGAAATTAGTTGAAAATGCAGGTATGAATAGTGTAGAACCTTTCTTTATGGATCCAGATGTAGGTGCATCTCAAATGCCACCACTTCCTCCTAAACCACCAACTGAATTTGAAAAAGTTACTTTAGCTCAAGTTCAAGGTGAAAACCAAAGAGCACAGCTTAAAGCTAATACAGAAGTTAAACGTATAGAATCTACTATGCGTGAAGCTCTACTAGATTTTGAGTTGAAAATAAAAGAACTTGAGTTACAATATGGTTCTAAAATTGATGAACTTGAATTAAAACGAAGATCTATGTTAGAACAAACTGATCTTCAAAAGTCAGGTGATTTAATGAAAGAAATAGTAAGAGGACAAAAACAATTCTTTAATGGACAAAACAAAACAGATACAGAAGGGCAAGAGAGCAGAACAGCTCCTGAACGATCCCCTTCTAAAAACAGCATTTGAAGATCTCTTAGAAATTTATAAACAAGAGATTTTTAATACAAGTTTCGCTGACGATGATAAGCGTAAACACCTTTGGGTAGCCTACAATATGGTAGACAAAATCAGAGGACATTTACAAAGTATCATGGAAAGTGGAAAACTAACTCAACAAGAGTTAGACCAATTAAATACAAGACGTTAATCTAACGAAACGTCAAATACGTCAACCAACACGAAAGGAACGTTATGGCAGATGCCGAAAACATACAAGGTGCAGCTGAAAAGATTTCAGGAATATTGAATCCAAAACAGGATCAACAAGAAACTGAAGTTAAAAAGACTGAACCATCAGAGTCGCCTGAGACACAGGCAGCTGAAAGTCAACCAGAGTCTGAAGGTACTGAAGCAGAGACTACTGAAAATACTGAGAGTACAGAACAAACACAAACAGAATTAGAGGAACCAGAACTCCACCGAGTAAAAATACAAGGTCAAGAGTTAGAAGTCACCCTCGATGAGCTGAAGGCAGGTTATTCTAGAGACTCAGATTATAGACAAAAAACTCATTCTTTAAGTCAAGAGAAAAGATCTCTTGAAGATCAAAAGAATAGTTTGCGTCAAACTTATGAAACTCGTTTATCAGAGTTGAACAACTTAATAGCAACTGCTGACGCTACTGTCAGACAACAACAAGGAAGTCAAGATCTTCAAAAACTTTACGAAGAAGATCCTACAGCTGCAGCCCGACTGGACTACCAGTTAAGACAACAACAAGAGCAGTTAAAAGACATATCAAGTAAAGCAAAAGAAGCTCAACAAAAACAATACAATGAGTTCCTTGACACACAGAAAGAGTTAGCAGCACAAAAAATACCTGAGTTTGCTGATCCAAAAAAAGCTGATTCATTTAAAGTTAATTTACGTAATTCATTACGTGAGTATGGTTTTAATGATCAAGAAATTGGAACACTTGCAGATCATAGATTTCTTATGGTTGCAAAGGATGCTATGAGCTATCAATCTTTAAAAGATAGAAAACCTATCGTACAAAAGAAAGTAGCTAATGCTCCTAAAGTGGTAAAAGCAGGTACAGCTAAGTCAACAACAAGTTCTGGTAGAGAGCAAATAAGAAATAAAATTGGCAAGGTACGTAAGACTGGAAACATTAATGATGCCCAATCTGCTATCCTTGACATTATTAATCTTAAATCTCAACAAAGGAAATAAACAATGGCACAACCAACTAATACGTTTGACACGTATGATTCAGTAGGAGAAAGAGAAGATCTTTCTGATGTTATCTATAGCATCTCTCCTACAGACACTCCATTCCTAAGTTCAGCAGCTAAAACACAAGCAACTGCTGTATTACACGAATGGCAAACTGACTCACTAGCAGCAGCATCAACATCAAATGCTGTAATTGAAGGTGATGAAGCAACTCTAGATGCAGTAACTGCAACTACTAGACTTTCTAACAGTTCACAGATTATGGACAAAACTGTTGTAATCACAGGAACTCAAGAAGCTGTAGATAAAGCAGGTAGAGCATCTGAAATCGCTTACCAAATCGCTAAAAAAGCTAAAGAGTTAAAAAGAGACATGGAAGCTACTTTAACTGGCAACCAAGCAGAAGTTACTGGTAATGCTTCAACTGCTAGAAAATTTGGTTCTTTAGGAGCTTGGGTTATCACTAATGATGACAAAGCATCTGATGGAACTACAGGATCTGGTGTTGGAAACACTGCTAGAACAGATGGTACTCAAAGAGCTTTCACAGAAGCACAATTAAAAACTGTAATTAAATCAGTATGGAATGCTGGTGGTGACCCTTCTATGGTTATGGTGGGCCCATTTAACAAACAAAAATTATCAGGATTTACTGGTAATTCTACTAGATTTGATGCAGGTGCAGACGCTACTTTATACACTTCAGTTGATGTATATGCATCTGACTTTGGTCAATTGCAAGTAGTACCTAACAGATTCTCTAGAGATAGAGACGCTTATGTACTAGACATGAACTACTGGGGTATAGCGTTTTTAAGAGACTTCTCTATGCATGAGCTTTCAAAAACTGGAGACTCAGAGAAAAGACAGCTTTTAGTAGAAGCGACTCTAGAATCTAGAAATGAAGCTGCTTCAGGCTTAGTAGCAGACTTAACTACTTCATAATAAATATAACTGTTTGGGGGAGTAACCTTTTAATCTGCTCCCCCAGCAGATTCTAAACAATTGAAGATCTGAGATAAGGTTAGGGTCGGAACAATTAAGGAACAAAATGAGAACATTAAACGACTATTTTATATATGGCGAAATCGCTGACGTATCAACAGCATCATCTACTTACGTAGCAGTACCAGATGGTGGAAAAGTAATTAAAATTATAACTGCACTACAAGGAGCTATCTCTGGTGGAAATGCAGCAGTCACTTTTGAAATTGGTGGAACTGCAATTACTGGTGGTGCAATAACTGTTGCACATTCAGGTTCAGCAGCAGGTGATATTGACACAGCAGAACCAACAGCAGCTAACCAAGTAGAAGAAGGTGGATCTATTGAAATGATTACAGATGGTGGATCAACTGGAGCTAAAAAACTTGGTGTAACATTTGTAATTAGAAGATAATTAAAATAGGTAATGTTCCTGGAACGTTCTGGGAACATATCCTAAATAAAAGGAGAACAAAACATGTATGGAAGTAATTACGCAATGAGACCTTTAACTACTGAAAAAGTTACATCTTCTGGTTCATCTGCACAATCATCTGCTTTTAGTGCTAATATTGAATATATTAGAGTTATACCAGATGCTGATTGTCATATAGAATTTGGAGTAAATCCTACAGCAACTAATGCTAAAATATTTTTAGAATCTAAATCATCTGAATGTTTTAAAGTTTCGCCTGGCGAAAAAGTAGCTGTAATAGGATCAGTAAATTTATACGTAACAGAACTATCAGAATAGTATGGGAAAAGTCAGAGCTGTAGACTACGATAATGGAATAAAGACTAAATATATCCAAGAATCAGATGGTAAACTAACTATTAATAATCAACAAAATGTAAATCCTTTGTTGAAAAGAAATAAAGAGTTATACAATCATGATCAAGGATGGCTTTCTTCACAAAAAGAAATGAAGCGTGTAGCTAGTGTTCCACCTCTTGTTCTACAGATCTGGGCTAAAGAATATAATGGAAGCAACAATTGGTTTGCTTTACCAAAAGAAATTCAAAGAAAAATAATGAGAACTAAACTTAATTCAAGTGAGTTTAGATATTTTAGAACAGCAGAGGGAAGTTTATAATGTGGGCAGCAATAGGTAGAGGCATATTAAAATTTGCCGATAAACAAATTAAAAAAAAAGCATATAAAGTTGGTGTTAAAAAAACTAACTGGAAAAACAAATGGGATCCAAGAAGTGGTAAAAAAGTATCACAAATGACTAAAGGTGAATTACATAATTATAAAAGATATGATTTTCAAGGTAAACCTATAAAAGGTCATAAATTTAATAAATTAGAAGCAAAACATTTTGGTTCTAGTGTTCAACCATGGTCATCATTAAAACATTCTAAATTACCAAAATACATGAAGGGTTAAAATGGCTATATCAACATATTCAGAATTAAAAACATCTATTGCTAATTGGTTAAATCGTAGTGATTTAACATCAGAAATTAGTGATGATTTTATTAAATTATGTGAAGCAGATTTTAATGCTAAACTTAGAATAAGACAAATGGAACAGCAAGATGATGTTACAATTGATGCTGAACAAGTAACAGTACCTACAGGATTTTTAGCTGTTAGATCATTTTATATAGACTCAACTGTTAAATACCCTTTAGAATATATAACACCAGCTAATATGTTTGAAACCAAAGGAGGTTCTAGAACTGGTAGACCTAGAGCTTACACAATAGAGAGTGATAATGAAGTTGAAAAATTTAGATTCNGTCCTGCACCTGATGTTAGTTATACTGGGAAGTTATCTTATTATAAAGCTATCGGAGCACTTAGTGATAGTAATACGACAAATTATATTTTAAGTAAACATCCAGCTATTTATTTATATGGTTCTTTATATCATGCTGCTAATTTTCTTGGTGGAATAGAACCTAATCAAGCACAACAATGGTTATCAATGTATGTTGCAGCTCTTGAAAGATGTGAAAACAATGACAGACAAGATACATATGGTAGTGCACCAGTTACACAAAGAACAGACGTACAAACAGACTTATCATTTTATAGGCAAAGATAATGCAAATACCTTTTGGAGAATGGTTACCTGATCAACCTGATCATAATAAACAAGGAGCTAATGTAGCTACCAATGTATATTATGCTCTTAATTCTTATAAAAGATTTCCATCTTTAGTAGATTACTCATCTAATAATATTAGTGCAGATTCTAGAGGTGCAGGATCTTTTAGAGATAATGCAGGTAATGTATATAACTTTGTTGCTAAAAATACAGACATCTATCAATTAGATGGTGGTACATTTACATCAAGAAAAGGATCTTGTACTATTGATGGTACAGATACTGATTTTTTTACATTTACACAATTTGGTAATTATGTAATTGCTAGTAATGGTAAAAATCCACCAATGTATTATTTAATGGGTACATCAACTAACTTTGCAACTTTATCATCTATTGGAACAGGAGCTCCAACATTTAGAGTATCAGGAGTTATTAGGGATTTTTTAGTAACAGGAAACCAAAGTTCAAATCAAAACAGAATACAATGGTCAGGTATTAATGATATTACTGAATGGACTGCAGGAACAAAACAATCAGATTCACAAGATCTTCCAGGTTCTGGAGGAGAAATAGTTCACATAACATCTGGAGAAATTTCTTATGTCTTTAGACAAAACCAGATAATTCGTATGGACTATGTCGGAGGAGCTACAGTATTCCGACTTTCAGTGATCTCACCTAATAGAGGTGCAGTATATGGCAGAACTGTAGCTCAGGATAATAGACGTGTATTTTTCTATGCAGATGATGGATTTTTTGAAGTCAATGGAGATACTATACAAGCTATTGGTGCAGAAAAAGTTAATAGATTTTTTGATCTAAATTTAAACAAAGCATTTTCAGATAGAATATGTGCAGCAGTAGATCCATTTAATCAGTTAGCTATGTGGTTGTACCCTAGTGTAAATAATACTTCCAATACTACAGGAATATGCGACAGAATTATAATATATAATTATGCTACAAAAAAATGGTCTCTTGCAGAAGCTAATGCTAGTACAATTTTTAGTCAATTTGTAGGAGCATATACAGTAGAACTAATGGATATTATTTCAGAAAACTTAGAAAATATTAATATTGCATTAGATACAGATTTTTGGTCTGGTGGACAATTATTATTAGGAGCAATTGATAGTGATTATAAAGCAGCTATCTTTTCTGGTACAGCAAATGAAGGTGAAATAGAAACATCTGAAGTAGAATTGTATCCAGGATTTAGAAGTAATGTTCAAAGTATTAGACCTATAGTAGATGCAGAAGCTACAGTTAAAGTTAAAACTAGAGATAGATTAACAGATACAGCAACTGAATCTTCTACTGTTACTATGAATAGTACAGGTGTAAATCCAGTAAGACAATCTGGTAGATATTTAAAAGTAAATGTTAAAACACCTAGTGGTACACCATGGAATCATGCACAAGGTATAGATCTTATTGCATCTAAAGGTGGATTAAGATGACAGATAAAAATGATATAGATAATGTTAGATATTCATTTGAAACACAAGAATTTTTTCAAAGACAAATTGAAGAAGCAATTAACACTTTNATAAATGAAAAAAATAAAGAAAACCAAAAAGCATTTGCTTGGTTTATAGGAGAATAAAATGGCAGGAATAAAAGATTACTCAACAACACAAGCTAGTAATACATCACTTAATGGTATATCTACAGCAGAAGGTATGTTGCCTTCTAATCTTAACAATGCGTTAAGAGCTTTAATGAAGAATACTAGAGAGTGGTTTAATGATAGTCAATGGGTAGAATATGGAGATGGTGATGGAACGTACACAGCAGCATATGCTAGTGGTACGTCTTTTACTATTGCTGGTACAGATGTAACTTCAGTTTATCACGCAAACAGAAGAATTAAATTAACTGCATCAACTCCAGGTACAATTTATGGAACAATTTCTAGTTCATCATTTTCTACAAACACTACAGTAAATGTTACTTGGGATAGTGGATCATTATCTAATGAAGCTATCTCTAATGTTTATGTTGGTGCTTTATCACAAACTAATACATCTATTCCTGGTGGAGTTATAGGTGCAACTCAATTAGCAGATGGATCAGTTACTACAGCTAAATTAGGTGCAGATTCTGTAACAAATGCCAAGATAGCAGATGACAGCATAGACTCAGAACACTATGTAGATGGTAGTATTGATACAGCTCACATAGCTGATTCTCAAATTACAGCAGCTAAGATTGGAAGTAGTGCTGTAACTACAGCTAAAATAAATGCTGATGCAGTTACTAATGCTAAAATAGCTGATGATAGTATTGATTCAGAACATTACGTTGATGGATCTATAGACACAGCTCATATTGCAGACTCACAAGTTACTACAGCTAAAATCGCAGATACAGCAATTACTACNGCAAAAATTACAGATGNAAATGTTACAACTGCAAANATTGCAGCAGATGCTATTACAAATGCAAAAATTGCTGANGATGCAATTGATAGTGAACACTANACAGATGGATCTATTGATACTGCACACATAGCAGATGCTAATGTTACACTTGCTAAACTTGCAGCTAGTTCAGTAAACTCATCTAAAATTGTAGATGATTCTATTGTTAATGCAGATATTAATTCTAGTGCAGCAATTGCAGCTACAAAAATTCACGATGGTACAATCTCTAATACAGAGTTTGGTTATTTAAATGGTGTAAGTTCTGCTATCCAAACACAAATAGATACTAAAGCAGCTACTACTTATGTAGATCAAGCTATTGCTGGACTTAGAACTAGAATAATTTGCGAAGCAGCAACTACAGGAAATGTAGATCTATCAGCAGATCTCCAAAATGGAGATACTATTGATGGTGTAACTCTTGCTACTGGAGATCAAGTTTTAGTTAAAAATCAATCTACTGATAGTCAAAATGGTATTTATACTGTTGTAGCTAGTGGAACAGCTTCTAGATCTACTGAATATGATTCTATAGATGAAATTTCAGGACAAATGGTTGTTATCAATCAGGGTTCAACTAATGATAATACTATTTGGCTTTGCACAACAGATAGTGATGCTTCATTAGGATCATCTTCAATTACTTTTAATAAAATTACACCATCTAATGTTGGAACAGTAACAAGTATAGGAATTGCTGATGCTGGTGCTGGAGAGTTTACAGTAGGTAATACACCTATTACATCTTCAGGAAATATCACACTTGCAATAAATTCTATTGCAGATTCAAAATTAGCAACTATAAGTACAGCTAACAAAGTCTCAGCAGCTGCTGTAGATATTGATGGAGCTTCAGATATAGGTGCAGATTTAACTACATCAGATCTTATACTTGTAGATGATGGTGCAGGTGGTACTAATAGAAAAGCAGCTTTATCTAGAGTTGTTACATTAATGACTAATCAAGGGTTTACAACAGATGACCCAACAGCTCTAGCAATTGCGTTAGGCTAAACAGGAGGAAATAAATGGCAAATACTTTTAAAGTAAAAACAAATGCAGCAATGCCAGCAAGTGCT
>FUFK010749594.1_pt1 | contig 12404 bp, 7 predicted proteins | sample 1021851 | NCBI WGS metagenome assembly FUFK01 (sample SAMEA51879418, study PRJEB19060) | metagenome
GGCACAACAATACAACCTAGTGCTAGAGAACAAACTAGACAATGGTGGACAACAACTTTGTCATCTCGTAAAGAGGAACATACAGCTATTGTTGTTATAGGTTCAAGACAGCACCCAGAAGATTTATATAACTTCTTATTAGAAAACCCACAGATGGACAAGATAGTAGAAGAAGCACATAGCACAGAATGTGTATTGCCAGAAAACGAATTAGAGTTACATACAGATTGTATGCTATGGGCAAGTAAGAGAAGTTACAAGTGGTTGTTATCACGATTACAAGCTGCTGAAACTACAGGTGGTAAAGCAATATTTGAAATGGTATATCTTAACAAAGCATTTGCAGAAGGTATAGCTATGTTTGATGTAGAAGAAGTAGATTTGTGTAGAGATGTCAATAGAGTTGTAGGACACATACCAGCAGGTTGTCATTTAGTAGCAGGATTAGACCCTGCATCAACAGGTTATCAAGCTGCGTTTTTATGGGCTGTTAATACGGAAACAGGCAAAATGTATATGGTAGATATAGAGAACGAACAGGGTGGTGGAATTATACAGGCAAAAGAAACAATAAAAAATTGGTACGAAAAATATAATCTTGCACATTGGGTTATAGAAGAAAATGGTTTTCAAAGAGCTATAAGACAAGACAAAGATTTAAAAGAGTATTGTGCGAGAATGGGTATTTACTTAGAAGGACATCAAACACAGAAAAACAAATTTGATCCTATCTTTGGTGTAGGAAGTATGAGAGAATTGTTTAAAGAACAATTAATTTCTTTACCTTATGGTAGTGCAGAAAGCGAAACTAAGAGTAATATATATCGTAGGCAACTAATTTATTTTTCTACAGGTGCTAGTAAGCAATCTGGCAGAAACAACAAGAGTGATGTTGTTATGGCAAGTTGGTTTCCTATGCGTGTAATCAGGAGATTACAGAAGGAAAGACTAGCAGAAGTAGGATTAGATTATACACCTAGTTTTGGAGAATGGAATTTAAGCGATATAAACGATATACCTTGGAGATAGAATGACACCTGAAGAAATACAATATCAAATTACGCAGTTGCACTATGACAACCAAAGTGCTTATTCCACTAGAGGTCGTATTCGTGCAATTATGAATGGNGGNCCNGATGGTATTCTTGCATTACTAGGCGACCAATTACAAGGTTTTGAAGATTTCCAAATACCTGTACCTAACTTAATGATGTCAGGTTTGGAACATTTATCACAAAAAATAGGTCGTATTCCTAACTTAAAAGTAGATATACCTAATGGTAAAGATTCACAAAGGGCAAAACAGAAAGCAGAAAAGATTGCTCGTATAGTTACTGCGTATGATGATACACAAAAACTAGAAATGCAAATGCCACAAGTAGGAAGATGGCTACCTGGTTATGGTTTTGCAGTATGGGTAATTAGAGAAAAGAAAGGACCTGATGGCACACCATATCCTTGTGCTGAACTTCGTGATCCTTACAATTGTTTTCCTGGTTACTTTGGTGCTGATCAACAACCAAAAGAAATGGCTATTGTTCGTAGAGTACCTAAAGAGGCTCTAGCAAGAACTTATCCTAAATCAGCAGAAAAAATTATGGCTAAAGATGGTTATGAAACTAACACACTAGGTATAGGTAATGCTTATGCTTCTGCTTACACAGATTCTTACAATGGCTCTTGGGCAAATTCAAATGGCGAAGGTGATTTAGTAGCAGAGTATTACAACGAAGAAGGTACATACATATTCCATATGACTTCTGCAACTATTCTTGACTTCATACCAAATCCACTTGATAGTGGACCTGCGTTTGTTATTGCAAAGAAATTTGCTTTTGACAGAATGCAAGGACAGTATGACCAGATCATAGGACTTATGGCTTCTATGGCAAAGATTAATGTGATGTCAATAATAGCTATGGAAGATGCAGTATTTACAGAAACAAACATATCAGGAGAGATAGAATCAGGACAATATCGTAAAGGTAGATTTGCTGTAAACTATTTAGCTCCAGGTACACAAGTAAGCAAACCTGCATCTAATGTTCCTTATCAAATATTTCAACAAATAGACAGAATAGAAAGACAACTTCGTGTNGGTGGTTCTTATCCTGTATCTGATGATTCACAATCTCCACTTAGNTTTGCAACAGGTAGAGGATTAGAAGAACTAGGTGCAAGTATGTCGCTTATGATTAGAGAATATCATACAGTTATGGCAGATGCTATAGANATGATTGATAGCTAAAAGATTAGAGTGGGATCAGAAAATGTATGGTGGTAAGTCAAAAGATTTATCAGGTTATTATCAATAATCACATTTTTTAGTGAAAAGTATGACCCAAGTGTAGATATACAAGGTGCATATAAAACACGCCGAGTGTATGGTGCTATGGCTGGATATGATGAGCCACAAAAAATAGTAACAGGGCTGCAACTACTACAGGCAGGTATNATAGACACACAGACNNTNCANGAAAACNTAGATGGNTTAGANAACCTTNNNANNGTTAANNAGCAGAATAACAAAAGAAAAAGCAGANAAAGTATTGTTTGATTCTTTNNTAGCACAGGCACAACANGGCGANCCTAAAGCNACTATGGCTGTTATACANATAAGAAAANANCCNGATGATATGCAAAGTATNTTAGATAANTTTTATACAGCAGNACAACCTGAAATACCACAAGCAGAACAAGATTTGCTTGGGGGTGCGACCTTACCACCACAAGGTCCACCACCGGGCATAGCACAATTACTACAAGGTATGGGTGGATAATGTCAACAAACGGAGATTTTGCAGAAATAGTACATAACTCACTTGGAGATGTAGATGAGGTTGGAGATGATATATTGCTTGAAGCAGAAACATTACAACCAAGAATGTTTAGAGATCAAATGCCACCTTTAGCTTTTCCTTTTGGTTATATGATTATAAGTTCTACTTTTATGTTTTATGATGATGATGAGGAGCAAGATGGCTACGAGGAGTTCTAGTAACAAAGGTGTAACAGGTAGGAATACAAATGTACCACCAGCAGCAAGAAATTTTCAAGATAATACACAAGCAGTTCGTAGAATACCTGGTGTAGAATATGGTGAGCAAAAACAATTAACAGAACAACAACAAGCTGCACCATTACCTAAAGACACAATGCCACAAGCTCAACCAAGACCTATGCCTAATATAGATGTGTTTGGTGCAACACAAAGACCAACAGAACCTGTTACAGCAGGATTAGATATTGGTCCTGGCGTAGGATCAGCACAACCACCACAACAAAATGTAAATGATTTGTTATATCAAATGTACGCTATGACAGGTGATACTGCTTTGTTACAGTTGGTGGATTTTGACTGATGGCAATTAAAGATTTTGGATATGATGATGACTTGTTTGATGATCAATTTCAACAGACTTTTGCAACTAAAGAAAATGTATCTCCTGTAGTATCACAGGAAGAAGCTAACAGGGCTGCACAGATAGCCAACACTTACCCTAATTTACCAGCTAGTGTTATAGCTGCTGCTGCAAAAATGGGTTTGCCTTTTGACAACAATGCTTTATCTGAAATAGCAAAGAAAGTAGAACTACAAAGAGAAACACAGTTTAATAAAATAAAAAGATTTGTAGGAGAAAACCCATTAGCTAATCAAGTAAAAAACAATAAATTTTTTCAGGTAATAGGTAGTCCTATAGACAATATATTAAAACCTACTGTTAGAGGTGCTGTTACAGGTTTTGTTGATATATACGAAGCTATATTTCCTGCATTAGCTAGAGCAGAGGAGTTGCAAGATCAAAACCCTGATATGTCATTTAGTGATGCTTATAAACAAGCTATAAAAGGAACATTACGAACACCTAAAATGTTAGAAGCAATTAGGTCAGGAGAAAATTTTGATATGGGTAGAGGTTGGCTAAAACTATCTACTGATCCTTCTGATACAGATGAATATAAAAGATTAGTTGCTAGTGGTTATGACCCAATACAAGCTAGGCAATATGTTTTAGATAATGTACTAGGTACGCAGATAGATGTAGAATCAAGAGAAACAGCAGAAAACATAGTGCAGTTCCAAGGAGAACTAGGAGAGCAATTTAAAAATGCAGGATTAAATCCTTCTGTATCTCCTGGTAGAAAAGTATTTCAAGAATTAGGTTTGTACAATGTATATGAACCTGGAACTAAACAAGCACAGTTTGCAACAGGTGCATTAGATTTTGGTTTTCAATTAGCATCTCCTGAAAACTGGGCAACACTTGGTATAGGTAAAGCAAGACAAGCAAGTAGAATGTTCCAAGCAGCAGAGGTGTTAGATGATGCAGGTGTAATTACTAGAGGTATAAGAAGTACATTTCACGGACCAACATTACAACAATATCTTGCAGGTAGTAAAGGCAAAGAATTTAAAAAGTTATTATTTGATAATGCAGACAATCCTTTTGAAATAATAACTCGTACAAAACAATCTATTACAGATGCAAACTTTTTTGCTGATCTTAAAAAAACTATTGCAGATAACAACTTGACCACTTATGACAAAAGAGCAGAAAGTGTTTTAGATGAGTTTTTGTCTGAAAAAGTTATTAGAGAAGGTATAGATAAAGCAGAGGGTATAGGATCAGCAAGATTAATAGATGCTTCTAATATGTATGTACCACAAGTTATTCGTGGTAATGGTTTACAAAAAGCATTACAGTTATATTTTGCACCATCTTTTGGCAGATTAGTAGATGCTAATGACCCTGCTGATGCTTTACAAAATTTGTATAGATTTAGTTTGCAATCTAAAGCATTCTTAAAACAAACAGAGGAAGGTACAGACCTTGCAAATAAATTATTAAACAATGCAATAGATGCTTACAGTAAAGGTGGCGACATAGGTGCAAGTCTTAACAAAGTTGTAGCTGATTGGCTAGAACAAGATTTTTATAAAGTTCTTATAGATTCAGGTGTTAAAGAATCTGTTGCAAAACAAGCTACTAAAATATCTAGGCAGTTTTCTGATGATGCAGATATTGCTGCTGATATGAACAAAGGTGTGTATGGAATAGATGGTCAAGGTAATAAATTTCCTATTAACGAAGTATTAAGAGCTAATGGTGTAAGTCCTGAAGATGCAAATAGTGTTTCAAGAGCTTTGTTTAGTACACAAATAAACAATACAATTTATTTGCCTGAATTAAATAAAGTAATAAAAGCATCTAATCAAATGACAAAAAACTTACAAGGTAATATGACAAAACTNGTAGATCAAATAGGTGGAGAAAAATCAGAAGCATTTATACAATTTTTAGATTGGTACAACTCTGATATATTTAAACCACTCGCTTTGTTAAAACCTGCTTGGACAGTAAAAGTTATTGGTGAAGAACAGTTGCGACTTGTATCAAGAGGTATATCATTCGCACCACTAGCACCAATACAGATAGTAGCAAGAATGTTTGGTCGCTCTGTAGGTGCAGAAGAAGGTGGTAAGTTAAGAAAAGGTGTTGATCCATTATTACCAGGAGAAGCAGCAGGTGGTTCTTTTGCATCTGATTTAGCACACAATGATGCCTTGACAGGTTTGAACAATGTAAGAACTATGAGAAGAAAAGTAGTTAATCCTGGTAGATGGAGAACAGTTGGTAAAGGAGAAACAGATTATAACCCTGCTGTTATAAGAACTATATATCAAATGATTAATGATGATGTAGCTGTTGATATAGCAAGAATAGAAGCTACAGGATTATCGCCACTACAAAAACAACAAGAATTTAGAAAATTAGCAGACAGATTAAAAAATGGAGATTTAAGAAAAAGATTAGAAAAAGTGGTAGGAGAACAATCACACCCATTTAATAAAGCATTACAGTCTGATGAAGTTGCATTAGAGTATGTATATTATTTAAGAGCTAATGTAAATCAAGGTCTTGGTGGCAAAGTTATAGCAGATGAAGGCACAAGTGCTTTAAATTGGGTACAAGATACTGCTAGTCAGCAACTGTTAGAAATGGTAGCTAACAAAGGTAAGTTTGTTACTAAAGAAGGAAAATCAATGGATTTCTTTGCAACTGCTGCTATTGCTAAAAACAAAGCTAAAGCAGATAAAGTTAAAAAGAAAATAGGCGATAAAGATTTTGAACAAATTGCAGATGATTACATAAAAGGNAAAATNACAGATGAAGATTTAAAAATAGTTGCACCATTGTTTAAAGAAGCACAAGATGATTTAGTAAATGCTTTTATAGGAACTTACTATGATGAGCTACCAAGTATAACTAGAGGTTTTGTTGATCCAACATTTAAAGTAGAAGGACTATACGAAAAAACAATTAACAATGCTTTCCAAGTATTAATGTCATTACAAACAAACAAGTTGTCCAGATCACCTGCTTTTAGAAGATTGTATTGGAAACGTGTATCAGAAACTATAGAGTTTTTAGGTAAAGATGCTAGAGATGAAATAGTATTAATTGCAAATAAATCATTAAAAGAATTTACTAAGTTTGACCCAATACTAGATGGTTACTTGAAAAAAATAAATAGTGCAGGATATTCAGGACCTAAAGAAGCTATAACAGATGTACAGTTATACGACAAGATGATTGCCTCTGATGCTTTGACACAGACTAAAAAATTACTTTATGATATATCAGAGCGAACAGTAGTAGGAGATTCCCTTAGATTTGCTTTTCCTTTCTTAGAGGCATATCTTGAAATATTTAAAACTTGGTCAGACATTACAAGCAAGGCAGGTGGTAAAAACCTTGTAAACCTTAACAAGCTAGTGCAAAGTGGTAGCGAACCTAACCCATTAGCTGATCCTACAGGTCAAAGAGGTTTCTTTTACACAAATCCTATAAATGGTGAAGAAGTGTTTGCTTATCCAGGCACAGGTCTTATACAAAAACATATGTTTCCTGAATTACAAGATACAGGTGTAGAGGCATCATTCCCTGTGTATATATCATCAGTAAACTTAGTTGCAGATATTATGCCAGGTGTAGGACCTATTATCAGAGTTCCTGCTAGTTATTTACGAAAAAACTTTCCTGAAGAAAGCGTAGTAAATCAATTTATATTTGGTGATTTTACACCACCTAAAGGATTTATAAATGGTGTAGCTCCATTTCCTGCTTGGCTTAAAAAGTTTTATCAAGCATACAAAGGTGGTGGTACAGGTAATGCAGACTTAAATAGATTATTTAATAATACAGTTATAGACACTTACAAAGCATTAGTTTATGCAGGTGCAGTAGATGATAGTACACCACAAGGAACAGAGGAAGGATTAGAACTAGCAACTAATTACGCAAGAAAAATATTTGTTATTAGAGGTGCATCACAACTTATAGGTCCAACAGGTGCTGCTTCTCCAATATGGTCTGTTACAGAACAATCAGGTAAATCATTATTTATTGAATCTTTAGCAGACACATACAGAGATTATAAAGCAGCAGCAGATGGAGATGACTACGAAGCAACATTACGATTTGTACAAGAGTTTGGTCTTGATCCTACTGCTATGCTTACATCTAAATCAAGGTCTGTAATTGCTAGACCACAAACAGTATTTAGTTCTGAATGGGCAAGACAAAACAAAGATTTGTATGATGATTTTAATTCTACTGCGTTTTATTTAACACCTACAGATGTAGATAGAGAGTTTAGTTATGATGCTTACCTTAATGCACTAGAAGAAGGAACACTTGCACCAAGAACACCTGAACAATGGGTATTAGCTAAAAACAGATTATTAGGTTCTATTGCATATGAAAACTTTTTGCGTAATACAAAAGTAGGTGGAGTAACACTTATGAATACAAACACAAAAACTGCACAGTTACTTAAATGGACAAAGCAATCACAATTAATGAATCAGTATTGGGGTTATGGACAAGATGCAGGTTTTGAAGTAGATAAACCNGATACAGACTTTTTNNTACAAGAAATGGGTGGNCAAACATANTTNCCAGATCGTACATCTAGTTTTAAACAAGGNTGGATAAAAGCAGACTATACACCTATAGATAAATTAAAAAACAATAATGCTGCTATCGCTTATGGTAAATACAGACAAGTGTATGACAAAATTGTTGCAGAAGCTATAAAAAGAAATTACGCACCTTCATCAATTAGAACAAATAGAGAATTAGTAAAAGCAAGACAATACTTACGAGATTATGCGACTAAACTAATATTAGAGTACCCTGAATTTGGACCTTTATACAACAGTATCTTGGAAAACGAATTAAGGGAAGAAGTATCAGACCAAGAGTTATTAGGTATGTAAATGAACGATATAGATAAATTAGTACAAGCAATAGTAGAACAAGATACANTAGCAGGTCAAAATCCCATATTGACAGAAAATGATATACAACAAATGAAACTTATGGGTTCAACAGATGAAGTACAACAGTTTGCAATATCTAAAGGCATACCTTCTGCAAAAGTAAATAGTGCATTAATTAGTTCAGGAATAGATGCAGTTGCTGACCCATTAGGAGATATATCAGGATTGTTTGGTTTTGGTACAGAGGATTCTATTATTGGTGGATTACCTAGCGACTACACACCTAGAAATCCTGCTGACACAGATTTTTACAGACAAGGTGATGAATATAATATCTTTGCTAATTTACCTGTAGAGGACTTATATTCATTACAAGCTAGATTAATACAAGGTGGTTTGTTAGCTAGAGGTAACTTTACTCCTGGCGATTTTGACAAAGCAACTGCTGAAGCTATGAGAACAGTATTAGGCAGACAAAATAGAATAGGTGTTAAATCAGGAGAGAAATCAACTGCTTGGAATGAAGCATTGTTACTTTATCAAAACGAACCATTACCAAGTGGATCAGAAGTATCTGTGTTTTTACCACCTGATTATGCTGAAGTATCAACAAGAATTAAAAACTTATTTACACAAGAATTAAACAGACAACCTAAAGGTTATGAACTAAAATTATTAGCAGAACAATTTTATAATGATGCTTCTTTACAATCACAACAACAATCAGAGTTAGCAGAATTAGCTCTTGGACCTACTGTTGAAGAATTAGAAGCAGGAAATGTAGGAAGTAAAGATATACAAGATGTAGTATCAGAAACAGGTTTACAAGAAATATCACCAACAGGTAGATTGTACGAAAACTTTAACAACTTAGTTGCAAAAGAGAAAGAGAGATTAGGAGCTAATGCTGATATACAAACAACTGGTCGCAATATGCTTGGTACTATTCTCGGTACAAGGAGATAATATGGCAAGTTCACAAGAATTAGAAGCATTTAGAATTGCAATAGCATTGACTGAAGGTGGTGGAAAGATAGATTACACACAAGTAAATACTAAAACTGGTGCATATGGTGCTTATCAATTTTTACCAAAATATTGGGAATATCATTCTACTACTGCTGGATATCCTGATGCAGATATAGAAGATCCAACAGTACAAGATGCAGTTGCTAGATATTGGTTTAACAGAAATTACAATGATTTAGGTTCTTGGGAACTTGCAGCTATTGCACATTTTGGGGGAAGAACAACTGCTTTTAACGCAAAAGCTAATGGTATAGATTCTGTAATAAATATAAAAGATGGCACAGGAACTGACATAGGCAAGTATGTGAATATTGCACTAGATCATTATAAGAAACAAAAACCAAAAGAAGATATGAAATTAATTAGAGCAGAAGAACAACAACCAACATTTTACACAACACCTATTGATGCAACACAAGTAGTAGATAAAGAAGCAGCAACTGTATTAGATGCAATATCTACTGCTATGAGTGAAGGTGGTAGAAAAAAATTTCCTATGGACACTAAAGCAGAATTTACTTCACAAGTTCCAAAAGCAGCAGGTTCTATGGAAGATGCAAAATATAAAACAAGAATTAACAGACTGAAAGCTAGTATAGAGTAATGGCAACTAGACAAGAAATAAGAGAAATTCAACAAAGTTTAAAAAATTTAGGATTTGATCCAGGTCCTATAGATGGAATAGTAGGACCTAGAACTAGAAGTGCAGCACAAAATTATGTTAATAGTTTAAGTGGTACTGCTGCAAAAGGAGCTTATGAATATTACAACAATGTTTTAGGTGGATTGACTTCAAAAAAAATTATTACTCCAAAAGAAGAACCAAAAAAAGATAAATTTATTTTATATGACAAAAATGGAAACTCTTATGAATATGATGTTTTTCCACAAGCACAAGTAGATGCTGGTATATTATTTGAAGAAAAGCCAAATGGTCAAGAAGAAGAATCTGAAGAAGAAACAGAAGATCAAGATGGACAAACAATAACAGGTGGAAAAACATTTAATGATTTATTAGAAGGTATAGAGTTTGGTCCTTCTATTAGTGCAGATGCTACATCATATGAAGTAGATAAAATAAATGCAGAGTTAGGCTTATCAGGTTCTGCATTTGGTAGTGCATTAAGTAGAGCAGAAAACAGAATTGAGCAAGGTTTATATACAGAAGATGAATACAACGCATTAGTAAAATCTATAGGAACATCTTGGATTGAAATGATGAATGCTGATAAAAGCGTTGCAGCAAGACTTGGAAGTTTTGTTAATTTAGCAGCAACAGCAGCAGGAGTTACAGGCAAAGCTATAAGTGCTGCTATGGAAGAAGTATTTGGTGCTGGACTAAATGCTTTATATGATATTGTAGAACCAGATGTAGGTGGATCAGCAGATGCTTTTATAGATGCAGCATTAGGAAAACCAGGAGAAAATGTATTTAGTGATTGGTGGATAGATAAGTATGGAACATTAAGATATGATACTTTTACAAATTCTATGGTTGATGTGCAAACAGGAGAAACTGTAGCAAGTATAGGAAATGCTGAAGGTGATGAAGAAACACAACAAAACAATCAGAATACTATACCAACAGCACCAGGTGGTACAGGTGGTGCAGGTGCAGTAGATGAAGGACCTCTGTACTGGGGTAGATATGATAGTGGTTCTTGGGCAACTTCTACAAAACCAGGTAAACCAGAAGGTTTTAAATGGGCTTGGGAGTTAAATGAGTTTCCAGATAAAAATGAAAATTTATACACATCAGATAAATCTATTAATGAAATATTAGGTTTAGCATCTGTTGAAGAACAAACAATTATTAGTGAAGATAAAATAATTGTTTATCGTAATGGTGAAAGCAGAGAAATATTATTATCTGATTTAGCATTATTTGAAGCAGATGGTTGGAGTACAACAAAACCTGAAGAAGAAGTTGTAGTAGAAGATGAAGAAGTTATAGATGATGATACAGGCACAGGACAGCTTGTTAGTGATCAGCTAAATGAGTTTAACAATATACCAAAAAATGCAGTCTTAATTGATGCAGGTGGTGAATTATTTTTAGGGTATGAAGTACCTGGTGCATATGGACAACTGTACAATGGTAATCCTATTTATATGCTTTATGAAGTATTAAGTAATGATGTATTTGAAGCAGGTATATTAACACAAGGTGCAAGTCCACAAGTCAATGTATCATTAGGTTCTAAACAAGACCTTAACCAATACGGAATAGTTGTTGGTGGAACAGATGAACTTACTGATGATGTAGAACACCCTTTTATTAGATTTGTAGAAAATTTTGAAGCAGGTAAAAGAGTTAATCCTTGGTTAGCAGACACAGAGATAAATCCTAACACAGGTGTTACTTATCAACAAGAAGCTATAGAGTTTTTAGCAGAACAAGCACTAGAACAGTTTACACCTGAACAAACACAAGTTAGATATGAAGGTTCTGACTGGTATCAAAAATCTACTACTGCACAAAAGACTTGGCTTACGACTTTACTTACACAACCAGCACAAGCTGAACAAGATATACAAGATAAACAAATAGAAGTAAAGATAGCTATGGAAGCAAATGGTATTGCAAGTCCACCTGATGCGTTAGTTAATTGGGTTGCAGATAAAGCAGTTACAGGTATGTGGACACAAGTTTATACAGACCAACAGATAGCTTTACTTGCTGATCCTTACAAACCAGGCACTAGAGATACAGGTATGGTGAACTTTATAGAAGGTGTAGGCGTAGGAACTCTTGATAGATTATCTGTAGGAGAAAAGACAGTAAGAGATTTATACAGAAGATATTTAGGACCTTCTCTTGGTAGTGCTAGTGATACAGAGATTGCAGAAAAAGCAGGATTGTTAAGGTCTGATCCTGATGCAGAAGAACAACTAAAAGCATACTTAGAGCAACAAAGACTTGCTATGTTTGGTAATTACACAAATCCAACTTTGACTTACAATGATATTGTGCAACCTTATAAAAACTTAGTCAATCAAGTGTGGGGTCAAGAAGTAGATGAAACACAAGACTGGTTTATAAAGATGGTACAAGACAATGACATAGAGAAAGCATATACTACATTGA
>FUFK010017542.1_pt1 | contig 12403 bp, 12 predicted proteins | sample 1021851 | NCBI WGS metagenome assembly FUFK01 (sample SAMEA51879418, study PRJEB19060) | metagenome
TGTATGAAGAAGTTAAAAGTCACAAAGTAGATAAGATAAATAGAAAACATAAAAAAGGATCTGAATAATGGCTGGAATAACTTACGACACGTTAGTTACACAAATTAGAAATTACACAGAAACAGACTCTAATGTTCTCACGACAGATATATTAGAAAACATAATTTTAAATGCACAATATAGAATTATGAGAGACGTTCCCATAGATGCGGATAGAGTTCAACAAACAGGTAATTTAGTTGTAGGTCAAGAAACAATTAACGCTCCAGCAGGAGCTTTGTTTATTAGAGGAATACAAGTTTATGACTCTACATCTGCTACAACTGGAGCAAATGTATGGTTAGAAAAGAAAGATGTAACATATTTACAAGAATATGTACCATCAACAGAATCAACAAAAAGAGGTCAACCTAAATATTATGCTATGTATGGCGGTGCAACTGGTAACACAGATACGACTTCAGGACGTATTTTTGTAGCTCCTGTACCTGATCAAACTTATTCATTTAGAGTGCATTTCAATAAAATGCCAGCGACTTTAGAATCTGGTAATCAAAGTAACTATATTAGCCTTAATTTTCCAAATGGGCTTTTATATTGTTGTTTGTCAGAAACATATGGATTTTTAAAAGGTCCAATAGATATGTTGACACTTTACGAAAATAAATATAAACAAGAAGTACAGAAGTTTGCTAACGAGCAAGTTGGTAGAAGACGAAGAGATGACTATACAGATGGCGCTGTTCGTATACCAGTAAATTCAGCAAACCCATAGGAGATATATTATGGCAATATCATCGGCAATTTGTACAAGTTTCAAACAAGAAATTTTGGTGGGTACACACAATTTTACTGCGTCAAGTGGTAATACTTTTAAAATAGCATTGTACGATAGTGATGCTAGTTTAGGTGCTTCAACAACTGCATATTCAACTTCAGAAGAAATCACAAATACATCTGGATCTGCATATTCTGCAGGTGGTGCAACATTAACAAGTGTTACTCCAACAACTTCTGGAACAACTGCATTCTGTGATTTTGCAGACGTAAGTTTTACATCTGCTTCTTTTACAGCAAATGGTGCATTAATTTATAACGATACACAATCTGACAAAGCTGTTGCTGTTATCGCTTTCGGTGGTGACAAAACAGTATCTAGCGGAACATTTACAATTCAATTTCCAACAGCAGACGCAAGCAACGCAATCATTCGTATAGCGTAAGGAGGGTCAAGTGCCCGACGTTACTTCAGGATGGGGCCGATTAACCTGGGATCAGGCTAATTGGGGTGATGCTACAACTTTAAAAACAGGTTGGGGTGCACAAGCTTGGAGTGGTGAAGGTGGTTGGGGAGATCTTTCCGATCAAACAATTACACTCGATGGTCAATCTGCAACAACAAATGTTGGATCTTTTTCTTTTGATTTAACTTCAAATGTTTTTCTTTCTGGTCAAGAAGCAACTGCAAGTGTTGGTGATCTTTCTGTACAAGTAGATTACACAGATATTCCTACTGGATTAGAATCAACATCTAGCGTTGGTTCACCTACATTAGGTTTTACATATGAATTAAGCGGTCAAGAAGCAACCGCTTCTCCTGGTTCTATTACCATGGGAGTCACATATCTTTTAGAGATGATTGGTGCAAATCACTCTATGACAACAAGTGTTGGCTCTCCAACAATTATAGGTGAAATAGGTGTACCGTTAACAGGTGTGCAGTCTGATTTTGCAACACCTACTTTATCTTACACAGGAACTTTAGTTGGTTGGGGTAGAGATGAATGGGGTGATTTAAGTTGGGGTGAATCTCCAAACCAAGTTATTGGTGTAGTTGGTGTAGATGCAACAGCTAGTGTTGGATCGATAGCTCCTGCAGACGTTGTCGGATTATCTGGTCAAGAGGTTACAACAAGTGTTGGATCTACAACTATTCAACTTGATTCAACTCCAGATATTACTGGTCAAGAAGCAACTGTAGGTCAAGGCACATTAGGTTTAGAGTTTGGTCCTGCTGCAATATCAGGAATAGCTGCTACTTCAGGTGTTGGTACATTAGGATTAGAATTTGGTCCAGCAGAAATAACTGGTGTTTCTGCTACAACAGGTGTTGGAAGTATTGAAATAGGATCTGTTGAATTAATTGATGTTACTGGCGTAGAAGCAACATCTACCGTTGGATCATTATCTCCAGACGAAATGTCAATTGGTTTATCAAGTCAAGTGGCAACATTTGCTACAGGGTCATTTGATATTGCAGATATTGTTCAAGGATTAAATACAGATGAAATTACTTCTACAACAGGAATTTTAGGTATACAGCATTACGCTAATATTGACACTGGTTCAAATACATCGTATAACAACAAGGCAACAGGATCGAATACATCTTACTCTGATAAGTCCACAGGATCGAATACGTCTTATTCTAATAAATCCACGGGCTCAAATGGTTCGTATTCTAATGTTGCAACAGGATCAAATACAAGTTATAGTGACGTTGCATAGGAGATAATTATGGCATCAACTTATACACCTCTTGGTGTTGAACTAATGGCTACTGGTGAAAACGCTGGTACATGGGGTACAAAAACCAATAATAATTTAAGTCTAATTGCAGAACTAACAGGTGGTTTTGCACAAGTATCTATTGCAGGTGGTGCACAAACTACAGCACTAACAGTTGTTGATGGTGCTACAACTGGTACGGCTCAAAGAAGAATGATTGAGTTCACTGGTACAATTACAGGAAATCAAATCGTAACTATTCCAAACGATATAGAAACATTTTACATTTTAAAAAATTCAACATCAGGTTCATACACAGTACAATTTAAATACGCTACAGGATCTGGTGATACATTTACTTTTGCAGCTACAAACAAAAAGACTGCAATAGTTCAAGCGTCAGCTAACGATGGCACAAACCCTGACATGATTGAAGTTCAAACAGGTGGTGATGTTGTTGATGACACTTCACCACAATTAGGTGGTAATTTAGATACTAATTCTTTCATGATCGACTTCGATGATGCTCATGGTATCAGAGATGAAAATGGTAATGAACAATTATTTTTTAGCACTACAAGTTCAGCTGTAAATTATTTAAATGCTACAAATGCAGCTACAGGAAATGATCCAAAATTATCTGCTTTAGGTGATGACTCAAATATAGATATAGCTGTATCGCCAAAAGGAACTGGTGAGGTTGTAGTTGGTACAGGAGCAGCGGATGCAACGATCACATCAAGTGGTGCACACAATTTAATATTAGATACTAATAGTGGTACAAACTCAGGTGTAATTACTATTGTAGATGGTGCGAACGGTAATATTACTATCACACCAAATGGTTCAGGAAACATTGTTCTTGATGGATTGACTTTTCCAAATGCTGATGGATCAGCAGACACATTCTTAAAAACAAACGGATCAGGCACTTTATCTTTTGCAGAAGTATCTGGTGGTACTTCATGGCAAGCTGTAAAAACTTCTAACTTTACTGCAGCTGCAGGTGAAGGATATTTCATAAATACAACTAGTGGAGCAATTACAATGACACTACCTAGTTCACCAACAATTGGTGATGAAATAGCTTTTATAGATTACGCAGGAACATTTGATACAAATAATTTAACAGTAGGAAGAAACTCAGAGAAAATTAATGGGTCAGCAGCAGATCTAACTGTTGCTACAGAAAGAGCAGCGAATACACTCGTGTATACAGATGGAACACAAGGCTGGTTGCTGAAGAATAATTAAGGAGGTTGAATGACAACCTATAGAGAAATCAGAGGCCAACTAATCAGAAAGGTCAGTGAAGATCCAACTAATCCTGTTGAAGGACAAATTTGGTATAATACTAATACTGGAACTTTAAAAGGATTACCTGCTATAACAGCATGGGCTAGTGCTGCAAATATGACTAACGGTAGAGCTAGTTTAGCTGGTGCAGGCACACAATCAGCAGGAATGGTATTTGGAGGTGCTGGTGTTAGTGCTAAAACTGAAGAATACAATGGATCTGAATTTTCTTCTGGTGGAGATATGAATACCGCTAGACAAGCATTAGGTGGTGCAGGAACTCAAACTGCTGGTTTAGGATTTGGTGGATATACAAGCACATTAGTAGCTATTACTGAAGAATACAATGGAAGTAGTTGGTCAGAGTCTGGAGACTTATCAACAGCTAGACAATATGTTGCAGGAGCTGGAACACAAACCGCAGGATTAGCTTTTGGTGGTAAAGCAGCACCAGCAAAAACAACTTCAACTGAAGAATACAATGGGACTTCTTGGACATCAGGAGGAGCTTTAAATACAGCAAGAGCTTATTTAGCAGGGTGTGGAACACAAACATCTGCTTTAGCTTTTGGAGGATCTGCAACAGCAACTACAGGAATTACAGAGGCATACGATGGAACGTCTTGGACTGAGACAGGAGATTTAAATACAGTTAGATTATCTCTAGCTGGAGCAGGTGAAAGTAGTACATCTGCAATAGCTTTTGGAGGTAGTCCTAGTAATAAAAATGAAACAGAATTATTTGATGGAACAACATGGTCTGAGACTGCTAATTTAGCTACAGGTAGAGCATATTTAGCAGGCTTTGGAACAGCGAGTGCATCTGTTGCAGCTAGTGGAGGAAGTAATGTAGTAACAGCTGAAGAATTTAATAGATCAGTAGATGTAATATTAGGTGGTGCTTGGGCAAGTGCTAACAATTCTAATACATTATCAGAAGGGCCTGCATCTTTTGGAACTAAAGCAGGACTAGTTGCTGTTGGTGGTTATGGACCATCAGGACCTAGTAATGCACATTCTGATGCCGTAGAAGAGTATGATGGAACTAATTGGACAACTGCAACCGCATATCCTACAACTGTTTATGCTGGACAAGGGGGTGGTACTTTAACTGCTGGAATAATATCAGGTGGTAATCAAAGTGGTTCTACTTATTTAACTAATTCTACTACTTATAATGGTTCTTCTTGGACAGCAGCACCTACATTAAATTTAGCAAGAGATGGAACAGCATCAAGTTTAGGAACACAAACTGCCGCTTTACACTGTGGTGGTTATGATAGTTCTAGTCCTTTAGCTGGTCAAACTGAAACAGAAGAATATAATGGTAGCTCATGGTCAGAATCAGGTGATTTATCGACAGGTAGAACAAGAGGGGGCACTGCAGGAACTCAAACAGCTGCACTCTATTTTTGTGGTGAAACAACAAACACAGGTCCAATTCCTAGTAGAGTGCCTAACACAACTGAGGAATATAATGGAACTTCTTGGACAGCGGGTGGGACAGTACCAGGACGTTTTACAAGATTAAATGGTTCAGGAACTCAAAACAATGCTTATAGAGTAGGTGGATCTGATGGTACAGCTGTTGTAGCTACAACAGATTTTTATAATGGAACTTCTTGGGCTTCAAGTGATAATTTAATTTCTGCTCAAAATTGGGCTAATTCTGGTGGATCAGGTTTTAGTGATTCTATCATAGGAAGAGGTAGAGGATCATCTACATATACTAATGTTACACAAGAATATTCAAGACCTTCAGGAACAAAAACAAACGTTAAAAATATAACATCGAGTACATAATATGTCAGACTATAAAAGTATACTTGGAAAACCTATAAAGCTTGTATCAGCCAATTTAGATAATGCTCAAGCTGAAGGACAGGTTTGGTACAATAGCACAACTGGAGAATTTAAAGATCTTCCACTTGTTAAAGCTTGGTCTAGTAGTGGTAATATGGGAACTGCTAGATATTTAATAGGTAGTTGCGGATCACAAACTGCAGCCCTTGGTTTTGGTGGATACAGTGGATCTAATAAGAATAGCACTGAAGAATATTTTGGATTTAGTTGGTTTACTACTGCTAATTTAAATACAGCTAGATGGGGTATGGCAGGAGCAGGAAGTCAATCAGCAGCTTTAGCTGCTGGTGGATTTGTTTCTGCAGCATCAGCTCTAACTGAAGAATATAATGGAACTGCTTGGTCTGAACAAAATGATATGCCTACAGCAATGAGAGATACTACAGGAGCTGGAACGCAAACAGCAGCTGTTACTTGTGGTGGTAATCCTCCATCTCCAGGTTTATCAGGCGCTACTCAAGAATATGATGGAACTAATTGGACAACAAGTCCAGGGAGTATGAGTGTTGCAAGATCAACTGCAACAGCTTTTGGACTTCAAACTGCTGCAATAGTAGCTGGAGGTAATGAACCAGGAATAAATAGTGCAGAACAATANGATGGAACTAATTGGACATCAATAAGTAATTTAAATTCACCTGCTTATTCACTTGCATCTGCAGCAAATGGAACAACTTCAAGCGGTATAACTTTTGGAGGTGCTTCACCAGCAGGGACAGGACTTACACAAACTGAAGAATGGAATGGAACTAGTTGGACAATTTCTTCTGGATCTTTAGCAGCTGGAAAATGGAAATTAGGTGGCGGAGGAACTGCTTCAGCAGGATTAAAATTTGGAGGAGGTCCACCACCTTCTGGAAACGTAGCAACCGAAGAATACAACTCGAGTCTCACTGCAATTACAGCAGCAGCTTGGTCTAGTGGTGGAACTATTCCAATTAGTGTTCATAGTTCAGGCTCTGCAACTAATGGACCACAAAATGCAAATTTAATGTTTGGTGGATATACAGCACCTGGAAGAGTTGATACAGTTAATGAATATAATGGTTCTTCTTGGACTTCTGGAAACACTACACCATCTGTATATGCAGACGGTCAACAAGGTGGAACGCAAACAGCAGCTTTTGGTGCTGGAGGTTATCAACCTTCAAGAACAAATGCTACCATAGAATATGATGGAACCAACTGGAGCGCTGGTGGTGCACTAGCTCACCCTCTAAGTCAAGGAGGTGGTTGTGGAACATTGACTGCTGGTTTATGTTTTGGTGGAGAAGGAGCTCCTTCTCCTGTAGGACACAACTCAACACAAGAATATAATGGGTCTAGTTGGACAACTGTTAATAACATGGCCTCTCCTATTAAAGGAGATCCAACAGCTTTTGGAATTCAAACAGCAGCTATTCAAAATAGTGGAACCAACCCTGCTTCTTCAGAAGGAGCGATGCCTACTAGTCCAACAAATTTTGTACGTACAAGTCAATCATATGATGGTACAACTTGGACTGCAGTAGCCTCTTCATCAATGGGTGGAAGAAATTGTGCTGGTTTTGGAACGCAAAGCGATGGTGTTAGTGCTGGAGGTGAAGCGGCACCTGCAACTGCTGGTTTATATAGAACAGAACAATGGGATGGAACAGGATGGACAAACGTAGCAAACTTATCAACTAATTCACAACACGCAGCACCTGGTGGTGATGCACCTGCTGGATTATACATGGGTGGTACAGGAGCTCCTGGACTCGTAAATACAACACAAGAATTTACTAAATCAACAACAGCATTAAATATTAAAACAATAAGTACCAGTTGATAATGAATACAATTAAGTATATAACAATAATATAAGAAGGAGTAAACTATGGCACACTTTATATACGGAGTCGCTACAAATACTGGAAAAGGATTTTTCACTGCAAATGACAGACAAAAATTCTTTCTTAGAGGTTACCCTGCAGACGTCTGGATGATTGGCAACAATGTCGATGGCGCTATGTGGTTAGCTGAAAAGAACGGTGTTGAAAAGACTAAAGCCGAAGCTCAAGCTTTGATTAACGCTGAAATTCAAGCTGCACAAGCTGAGTACGATGCTTTATCTGATGAAGAAAAAGCTCAAAGACCAGGCGGTAGACCATCAGATATAACTCTCCCATAAAGGAATTTATAAATGGCTGACTACGAGAGTATACATGGCACACGAGTAAAATATTTAACTTCTGACCCGACGTTAGATTCGTCGTATGAAGGACAGGTGTGGTATAACTCGACTACAGGTGTAAACAAAGCATTAGTACAGATTAAAGCAACATCCTCTGGTGGTAATTTAAATACAGCTAGATTTGGAGGAGCTGCATCTGTTTCTGGATCGCAATCATCAGGACTATATTTTGGTGGTGCAACAAACGTGCCCGGTACTTCTATTTCAGCCAATACAGAAGAATATAGTGGTTTTGCTTGGACAGAAGAAGGTAATTTAAATACCTCAAGATATTATTTAGCAGGTTTTGGAACACAGACTGCGGCAGTTGCAGCGGGAGGATTTAACACTGCAAATAAATCAGAAGTTGAAGAATATAATGGAACTGCTTGGAGTGAAGTTACTGATATACCCGCAGCTGCTAGATCTCAAGGAGCAGCTGGTCCTCAAACAGCAGGTTTAATTTTTGGAGCAGCAAATAGCCCTCAAGTTAAAACCTTTGAATACGACGGAACTAATTGGACTGCAGGTGGAGATTTAAATACAGGTAGAAAATATATGGCTGGTGCAGGAACTCAAACCGCAGCTTTAGCTACAGGTGGAAGTTTTGGACTTCCTGTGCAATCAGATGATACTGAAGAATATGATGGATCAACTTGGACTTCGGTAAATAATTATAATACTGCTAGACGTGCTTTAATAGGTTTTGGAACTCAAACATCTTCAGCAATAGGTGGAGGAACAAATGGTTCAAGTAATCAAGCTGGTATAGAAGAATATGATGGAACTAATTGGACAACTTCTCCAGCAACACTTTCAACAGCAAGAAGATATTTAGGTGGATTTGGAACTAGTTTAAATGCTGGTGTTTTTTGTGCAGGAAAAAATGGAACTGTTTCCAATAACACTGAAGAATACAACTCGAACATTAATGCTCTTACAGCTGCAGCATGGTCTAGTGGTGGTGCTTTAGGGACTGGTAGATATGGCTTACAAGGTGCTGGTACAACACCTGCTGGATTAGGTTTTGGAGGATATGAAGTTAGTGGTGGTTACAAAGGTGAAACAGAAGAGTATAATGGATCCTCTTGGTCAGAAGATGGTGACATGAATACTGCTAGAGGTTACATGGTTGGGTTTGGAACTCAAGCAGCAGCATTAGCATCAGGTGGTAATGATGGTAGTCCTCCAGGTAAAACTTCTGCTACAGAAGAATATAATGGATCATCTTGGTCAGAAGTAAACAATGGTAATGATCAAGTAAAAGGNGNAGGCTGTGGAACACAAACNGCAGGTTTNACTTTTGGAGGTCAACCTGGAGCTAGAACTGATACNGCTGAATANGATGGAACTAATTGGACAACAGGTGGTGCTTTAAATACTGGAAGAACTACATTAAGCGGAGGTGGAACTCAAACTGCAGGAATGGCTATGTGTGGTAAAACACCTCCAAACGTCAGAACTGCACACTATGAAGAATATAATGGTTCATCTTGGACTGCAGGTCCTAGTTTAGCGATTCTTAGATTTGAAAGTTATGTTAATAATGTGGGAACACAAACTGCAGGTCTTATGTTTGGAGGAACAATTTCTGAACCTCCTCTTGTTCTTGGAAATGCAACAGAACAATACAATGGAACAAGTTGGTCAAGTGTTGCTAATTTATCAACTGCAAGAACTAAAGATGGAGGAACTGGTACTCAAACAGCTGGCTTATCTTTTGGTGGTCAAACTTCTCCAGGTAATGATCAAACTACTACAGAAGAGTTTGTAACTGGATCAGAAACAATTACAGCTTCGACATTGACAACTAGTTAATAAAGTATATATTAACTAACGAAAGGATTATTATGACAGAAAAAAGAAACATACATGCGTTAATAGAAAAAGAAGCACCAAGCTTAAATAACTTATTAGATCCAGAAGATGTAAAAGAGTTTAAGGCGATGACGTCCGAGCTTCGTGATACATGGACCAAGAAACAAGTATTTAGAACAGAGACAGAAATGAGAATGTCTGTGTTACAAGATGCGAAGTATCCAACAAAGGCTGCAAAGTATTGGCAGTGTGTTAGAGAACAAAACGTATTTTTAGAAAACTTAATGAGTTTATCATTTGATTGCAGAAGACAAGAAGCAAAAATAAAATGGTTAGAGAAAAAGATTGAGACAGAAAAAGACGAATACAAACTAACTAAATATCAAATAGATTTAGATGAAGCTAGATATGGTCTTGCTAATATGCAATTAGTAGCTAGAGATAGAATGAGAGAAATTAAATTATGGTCAACTCTTAAAAAAGAATTTGACGATGGATCGTTTGATACTCAAGATGTAAATAGACATCAACTAGATTCTTATCATTTAATTATGAAGAATAAAGCAGAAACCTTGACTCAAGGATCAAGTCAACCTGAAGTATTTAATGTATTAGGTCAGCTACAAACAATTGAAAGAGTTAAAAAATCTGGTGAAATGATTTACAACAAGAAAGAACAATTAACGAATGGACTTGGAGCCAAAGAAAAATAAACAATTATTTTTTTTAGTTGCTCTTCCTAGATCTGGTAATACTTTGTTTGCAAGTATTATGAATCAGAATCCTGAAATAGCGGCTACACCTAACTCTATAACATTAGAAATAATGAAAGATTTATTTTTGTTAAAAAATACTGATGTGTTTTTAAATTATCCAGATCATAAGTCTTTAGATAATGTTTTAGATTCTGTGTATGATATTTATTACAAAGATTGGCCACAAAGAATAATTATAGACAGAGGTCCAGTGATGACACCTGCTAATTTTCAATTAGTAAAAAAACATTTTAAACAACCATTTAAGTGTATTGTGATACTTAGAGATTTAATGGATGTGTTGGCATCTTATATGCAGTGGTACACAGAAAACTCTGATGCGTTTCCTAATAGATTTAACTTAAATAGTGATGAAGAAAAATTAAGTATGATTATGAACAAAGATGGTGCAGTTGCAAAAGATTTAGAAGCAATAAAAAATGCATACAATTATCCTGATATTTGTCATTTTGTAAAATACGATGACATAGTTTTAAATCCAGAACAAGAGTTTAGAAAAATATATAAGTTTTTAAACGAACCTTATTTTGATCATAGGTTTAATAATGTAGATCAAGTTAATGTAAATGGTTTATCCTATGATGACAGAATAGTTGGTAGCAACATGCATAAACTATTTGATGGTCCTGTTAGAAAAGTATATAACCCTTACATAGAAAAAATTCCAGAAAGGATTAAACAAAAATATGAACACATCAGATTTTAATTTTGTATTTTTAGGTCAGTCAGTATTAAGGTATCAGGTGCCATTAGATGTGTTTAATATAATTAATCATATTTATGAATCTAACTTTCAAAATCTCAGACCTGCTAATGCACAACTAGTTGGTAAAATACAAAACGAACATAGTTTATATTATGATGGTGAAGATCAATCTAAAATGCAAAGACATAATCTATTACCACAAAATATATTGCAGTGGTTTAATGAAAAATTTAATCATTATTTAAATTGGAATAAAATAAAAGATTACAGATTGCATATGAATTCGGTATGGGTAAATCAAATGAAAGCACATGAATACAATCCAGTGCATGTTCATCAAGGCACATTGTTTACAGGTTTATCTAGTGTTATGATTTTAAAACTACCAGAGTCTTATGGTGTAGAATATTCATCAGCACATCAACCACAGAATGGAAGACTACAAATACTAGGATCATCTAGTGGTCAATTTGCAAATGTAGATTATCAACCCAATACCCAAGAACGAGATTTTTATATCTTTCCTTATGACATGAGACACTGTGTGTATCCATTTAATGGACCAGGTATGAGAAGAACTTTAGCTGCAAATTGTGATGTAGATTATAATCCAATTAAAAATAGAGGAGTAAGTTAATGTACGAGAACATACATATAAGTGAACCTAAATGGAAGAGTTGGATCATACAAACGACAACACCATTATTTACACCAGATCAGTGTAGACAGATTATAGAATGTGGGAGAAGGCAACCACCACAACAAGCAAAAGTTGGTATGGGTAAACCTGGTGGTGGAACAGACACTAAGAAAAGAGTAACTACAATATCTTGGATACCGTTTAAAGAAATGGAACCTATGTATCATGATCTTTATAAGTTTATACAAAAAGCAAATGAAAATCATTTTGGTTTTGGTGACATACAAGTAACAGAAAATGCACAGTTTACAGAATATCCTGAAGGTGGTTTCTATGATTGGCATATGGATTGTGATGTAAATATGGAACACGAACCGCCTGTTAGAAAAATATCTATGACTTTATTATTAAATGATCCATCAGAGTTTGAAGGCGGTGATTTAGAATTAATGGCACCTGGTAAATTTGCAAAATTAAAACAAGGTCATGCTATTTGTTTTGCATCTTTTTTAAATCACAGAGTTAATCCTGTGAAACGAGGAGTTAGACAATCTCTTGTTGTTTGGTTTGGAGGTAAACCTTTTAGATGATTAAAGAACAAT
>FUFK010053644.1_pt1 | contig 12403 bp, 23 predicted proteins | sample 1021851 | NCBI WGS metagenome assembly FUFK01 (sample SAMEA51879418, study PRJEB19060) | metagenome
AATTAGTTAGAACCTTATCGTAATCTTTGCCAAGTTCTTTTTCTTCTTCTTTGCTACCCTGAACATAATGATAATGTTCATCTGCTTCATAAAGCATTTCTTGTAGCGTATCAAAGAAAGCATGAATATCTAAGTTTCTTTTAGACAGGTAATCTATCTTATGATTTAGGTCTTGGATAGTTTCTTTCAGCTTTTCATTTTCAACCATGTAGTTATGTATCTCCCACCTAGCACTATCTTCGTAGCCGTATTTATCTTCTTCGCTACTATCTGACCAATGTCCCCATTGTACCATTACTCTATGATCTCCGTTATCCTCAATCTTAAATCAGCAAGTTTCTGTAACATATCTGCTTCAAAGTGAATTAACTCTCTAAGTACAACCTGTACTTTTTCAGCGTGTTCATCTTTAAGATTGGCTAATTTTTTATCTAATAGTTTTTCTTTTGCTCTCATTGTGTTATATCTATTACTCGTTTACTTAACTCTACCACAACCCAAAACATNATGGCAAGTACAGATAAAATTAATATTANTATTCCNTCTTTACGCATTAGTAATACCACTCCTCGTATTTACCCTTAGCTTTTATGCTGATAACATTTTCGCATGGGATTAACCTGTAACCTTTTTTCCTCATGTCGTAAACCTGAACTAAATCTCGTTCAAGTGGATTGAACTTTAAAGTGCCACCTCGTAATGCTTTGAACACTTTACCTCTGCAAATCATTTTTCGGATAGAGCCATCAGTTCTTTTCTGAAAGCTGACCGAATATATGTTACCTGTTTTATTATTGTCTTGTAACATCTTCTTTACTTGTTCAATCTTCTTATTGGTATTACCCATTATGTTATACTTTGGCATTTTAATCCTCTCTTATTTTATATTTGAAATTGCCATCTTTGTCAAACGCTGATCCATGTTTACCTTTCATGCTGATCATCTCTTTGTCATCTAGTATCTCACTCATCTTTTCAACTATGATGTCGTCAATCTGTTTACCAATGGTTTTACTAAGCTGATGGAAATTACCTCTAAGTAAGTTAATGATCTCTATTGAAGCAAGAATGTTGCTATTCTCTAGGAGATTAACTTGTCGTCTGAACCCTTGACTATCTTCATCAAATTCATACTCTACTTGAATAAGGAATTTCTTTTTCATTCGCTTTGCAATTTCTTTCTTTTTATTTATATCCATATAAGTATAATATCTGTTTATTTAACTCTTGTCAACAATCCATTATAAGTCAGATGTTTTTGCAGTATCTCATAGCTTTCAACAATCTTAGCGTGTTCTTTATCAACTTTAGTTTTGTTGGATAGACTAGAAGCTAGTTTTGTAACTACATCTTTTAGATCATCTTTTAATGCTTTAGCTTCTGCTTCAGGTGTTATCAATTAAAAACTCCTGCGAACTCCCAACCCTCGCCTATATATCCACCATAGAAAGTTAGGTCAGGAAACATCTCTTGTAATTTATCTACTATTGGTTCAGGTGGCGACCAAGCAGTTTGAAAGACTAAGGAACAAGTTTCATCATCTATATCGTTTATCCCAACATCTCCCGTGATGTCCCACTTAGTTCCCCAATGATTAACTTGCCAATCATACCAATTATCGTAGCCGTATTCTGATTTAAGTCTATCTGACATCTCTTGGGTTATTCCCTCGTGCCATAACATATCTCGTTCTTTTTCTGTAATCGTTCCCTCTTTATGTAATCTAACTACATCTTGGCTATCTTTAATATTATGTTTCTTTTCAAGTTCTGTGTATTTATCGTAAGTTTCTTGGGACACAATGTTTGATGGACTGCGTGTTCCATCTAATTCTTGTGGTAAAGTCTTTATATTATTAAAGCAAAAGTTATCTAAAAACTTATCTTGCCCACCGAAAAAGTCATAGAACTCTTTCATCTTATCTTCTTCCCCATATATTTCTAATGTATTGTCGCACCAATTTGGCATATCTTAATCCTCTCTGTAATTGAGTAGTAGATTGTTTTTAATTAATAGTCAGTTAACATGGTTTCAACCCACTACTCATTTAAATCCTTTCGACCATGTAGTCTGTTTCTGATTTTAAGTCATCACTAATATAATAATCTGCAAACCTATCTTTTGTCAAGAGCAATTTTATAAACGCTTTTAACATCTCGTTAGACAGGTATTGAAAGTTATAATCACAATCCATCATTTCGTCAAGTACAGGATTGTCAGGTCTTAGTGATGTCCTCAAATAATCTACGATAGGTTTTTTCCAACCACCTAAATCTAAACTCCAATGTTTATCTTCGTTCTGACATTTAGCAATCTTAGTTCCATGCAGTTCTTTACCTACTGCGTATCTTCCGTCAAGTTTATAACCATGCCCACAATTACCTAAGATTGAATGAAGCATAGCAAAGCTAGGACTATCATTAATCATCTGTAAATGCTCTATAAGAACGTGGGGAAGATTGTATGCTTTAATTAAATCCATTACGAACCTCTGCGTATCTGTGTAAGACCTACTTGATAAAGTATCTAAGTCAACAGAAGCATTTTGGAAATACTCTTTGTATTCCTTATCTCCATTACTCTTATCCACTTCAGGTACTATTTCATTTCGCAAGTTTGCATAGTTAATACCCTCGTCTACATAATCTTCATCTACCCAAGTATCTCTATCTTCATCTTCTTGTTGAGTGTGCAATTCACATTGACACCATCTTTCATCAACATCATATTCATATTCTTCTTCGCCCTCTATAACCATGTCGCCATTTTCATCTGTCCCGTATTTAGTTTGCATGGCTTTACCCTTAAATACATAACCTGTTTTCTTTAAATCATGTATGTAGTGTGGTAGTTCAATCTCTTTATTAACTGCTAACCAACCAACCACACAGAACTCCCCATCTTTTTTCCAAGAGTTCATAGAGTTACTATCATCATAATCTGCTACCCAATCTGAATACTTGCCCTGTAAGAAATCAGGTCTAAAGTCATTCTCATATTCGTCTATAATCCTATACAAGTTTCTCAAACTATCTCGTAACTGTGTTCTGTTCATACTCATTTTGACTGTCCTCTCAATCTTATATTATTTTAGTCGGTGGCGTTATCATAATCGCCAAGTTCTATTCTTCTAACTATAACGCTTTCATGTAAATAAATCAAGTCCACTATTGGTATCCGAATATTTATTCTAAACCAACTACCATTCATATAACTTTCTTGTCGCATTACAGTCCAACTAGCATTGACTACATTCATATCTTGGTAAGATGTTTCCTCTCTAATCTGTTCCAAACTAACAGGCATTTGCCAACCCTCGCTTTTAGATGTGGTTATAAGTATTTCAGTTTCATATTCATCTTCTACCTTATAATCTTCTAGCCAAACGCTTTCCCATTTGGTTGCACCATATCCACCCTGTTCTGCATAACCTTTTAATTTACTTATACTCTTATCAAGTTTCTTTTTACCCTTAGCAGTCAACTTAAAGTAATGTTCTTTAATGTCATCTCTACCACTCTCAATCTTATCTAGCTTGTAGTAGCCAAGTTTATCATCATTTAAATCTAATTTAATATTGCTTCTAAATGCAGTTACACCATTTCCACTCATAGTTACTCCTTATCTCTTATTATGTAGTGTAGTTTATTAGTTGGTATTATGTCAACTACTGTTTCTTCAGTAGTTTCTTTTTTATATTTACCGATAGCGATAACCTTAAATTGTAAGTGGGGAAAATCTTTTGCCACTATACCTTTGTTTACATTATCCATAAAGGTATCTAAGGTTGAGATGTATCCGAACTGCTCTGCTAAATCCACCCATTCCTCATCAGACATATTAACTACATCTTTATCCAAACCTACTGTATTAGATATACCATAAACTCTTAATTCGTAATCTTCTATTTCTCTATTCATTGTGCAACTCCCATGCTTGATATATAAAGTCCCATGTTAAATCATACATGAAACAATATAACTCAATTAGTTTACCCTGAAATTCGTGGTCGTATTCATAAGGTTTTATCTTTAGTAGTCTATGGTAGTGGTCATTTTTCATACCCATCAAATCTTCTTCTCTTTCAAGATTGTCTAAGAATGTGAACCACATATCATCAGTAGAAGAACCACTACACCATGTTGTTTCGTAATCATCTTCATCTAATAACGTAGCGATAAGTATAGGGTATACTCTATCATCTTGATAGTCATTTAGTTTTTGGTCAACCCTAACTAATATATCTTCTACTTTACTTGCCACATCTTCTCTGAATTTTTTTGCTTGTGCTTGTTGATGTAATTCTATGCTATCCATATTAATCCTCTAGTTCATCTAAGAACTCAACTGCTCTTTCATATTCATTTACAATATCACTATCTGACCATTTGTCAAGTGGCTTCTCGCTACCATTGTGCATACCTCTTAACTCATCAACCACATCACTTTGGTCGCCCTCGTACCAACCCTCTTGCCAATAATCTAATATAGTTTCAATCATGCTATCTCTATCAGGTGTAGTCATATTAAACTCCTAACCAATCGTTTTCGTTTTCTTTAGTTACTTTAGTATCTTTAAATCGATTTGTCAAATGCTCATTATATTTAGCATAACTTTTATCTAAATCTTCCACAACCTCATCTAAGATTTCGTATGCTTGATTAATTAAATCTATTGCTTCGCCGTAGTGGTTATCCTTAAAGTTATCTAAGAATTGTAAAGCATTCTTTAATTTTTCTAAAATTGTAAGTTCCATATTAATCCACCCAATAATATTCTATGTTTGTAGGTTCGTTCCAACCATATTGACTATAAAACTCATAGTCTTTCCTTAAAAGATTAGACCTATGTGATTTGTGTATTCTTTCATCTCCAATCCATTCAGGTCTTTTAAAGTCTTTTACATGAACTATATGTTTCATGGTATTATTGTATCCTCTTTTAATCCATTCATCAATACACATATTATGATAGTATGCTAAAGCGTCAGGATAGTCAAGCCACATTTTATTTACAGGGTGGTGGGGGTAGCCACCTTTCCCTAAAGTAATTTGATTATAAGTTTGCATGGCTTCTACTCTCTGCTTTCCTAGTCTTTTATAATCTAAACATTCAACACTTTTTTTTATGTCAGAATATGGCATAAATGTTTGCATAATATTAACACTCCCGTAACTTAAATTTGTAGTAGTTAAGTATAATATATATGAAAACAAATGAACTGTCAAGGGGGATAAATGAAAGCAGTATTAAAATGGTTATTTAAACCAACAACACCACACTATAATAAGGATTATGTATTACATATTGAAGATGACTATTATCATCAATCCTATACACCATCTAAGGAATTGAGTACATATTACTTGGCTCAAATATAAAGTATGAAAAAAGATAGTAAACAGTCGGCGTTAGTCGTTTCCCTCTACCTCTGTATCCTTATCACTTTCATCTTCCTCACTCTCTAAAATTTCAGGAGTGGGCATTTCTTTTTCGGCTTTTATTAATATGTCTGCCCCATCTTCCATAGCCTTATACACCATTGTCTTAAATGCTTTGTAAGTTAGAGTTTTAGCACTTGTGCTTAATCCAATATGTTCTTCTATGTCAGGTAGTCTTAAATCTTGTATAGGACTAAACCCAACAATCTGTAATATCTTTAATCTTCGGTAGAACTCTTTACAGTTATTCTTAGTAATCTTATTCATGTATACGCTTTCAGTAGCGTCAATAATCATAAGAGTTCTTTGTCGCATAACATGATTTCCATCTGCGTCTTTAACAAATACTCCATCAGCACTACGAGTTTTGTAACAAACCTCATTTGAGTTTTTTATTTTTGATATATCCCATTGTGTATCTATTGGCATTTCTATTCTCCTAAATCTATATCTTTTAACATATCTTCTAAAGTTGTAAGGTCGTTTATTTCTTTAGAGTATAAAGCGTTTAATACTTTTCCTTTTAAACTAATTCCAACTCTATTTCCATAGTGTACCACATCTGATAAAGCAATCTCCCTTAACAGATACAAATCTGCTTCTGATATTGCCATCTTTACCGAGCCACCTTTCATGGCTTTTAATAATGCTTTTCCTATTTTATCTATAAAGTCTATGGTTACTATCGTACAGTTACTTGGCATAGGAACTCTAATCGGCATCATGCCCTCAAACTCTGAACCATTTACTGCCATTGTTATCGTATCATCTATGTAAAGTAATTCAGCAAGTGTAAGTTTAATCTTTTTAGTAGGACTATCACTTATGTACTTGCCTTTTCTATTTGTATTATCTTCTTCCATAATAACTCCTTATAGTTATATTATACAATAAAACTAAAGAAAGGGGAGAATAATCTCCCCAATCTTTAAACTCCGACAAGTGCCCCTATCAATCCTAATACTAGCATGAATAGGAAAAACTTTGCCATATCCTCAATAATCATAGTTATCACCACCTCTCAATTATTTTAGATTTTAAGTTAATTTGAGTATAATATAAGTAGGAGATATTTGTCAACTATGTTTGAACCGAAAATCAGAAAAGCTGGTGTTCCACCTTTTGTTAAAACTAAATACGACTTTCAAAAAAGCCGACCAATAGAGGATTATCTTTCCAATAAAGTTCCTATGCAAAGCGATAAACTAAAAGAAAGATTGCTTAACGCTAATATGCTAGAACCTAAATGTGCCGTTTGTGGATTGTTCTTTTGGCAACAACAATATATACCACTAGAACTAGACCATAAAGACGGCGACCATAATAACAATAATCTAAAGAACTTGCAACTTATTTGCCCTAATTGTCATGCACAGACTGATAATTATAGAGTAAAGAAACCTGATGCAAAATCTGCCATTGAAGTTCATGGAGGCAAGAAACCAAAGAGATAGTCTTTCCCTGCACTTCCTTCCCTTCCTTACAAATCTAAAATTTCAAAAGTATGGGTCGTCTCTATCCTCACTAGGTAATTTAATAACCTTTTTAATCCTAGCAAGGTCGTCTCTTATTTCTCTGATGTCTTTTGCTAAACTATAAAATATTTCAAAACCATTTGATTTATCTTCTGGGTGGTTTTCATTATGTTCAGCTTTTAGATATGCTTCATTATAACTTTCAGCAAATATAACTTCTTCATATCCACTATCTAGTTTTATATTCCATATAGACATTGAGCCTCCTACTGGTATAGAATCTAACTCTTTAAATGATATTAGATTACGTTTGATTGGGCGTGATACACTGGTTTGTGTTTGACGTTTAGGCTTGTATGGTTTGCTGTCACGGCGATAGAGTTTATCCATCCTCTGAACAACAGCCCTCACCACAGCACTCTACTTCTTCATCATCCTCTTCATCACACTCTCGTAAGCATACATCTTCCTCACACTCTTCCTTGTAGCAGTTATCTTCCGTACAAGTAGAGTCTGTTTCGCATTCACATGTGCACTTGAAATCTTCAGGCATGTTTACCTCCTATGTTTCTAGGTATTTAATAAGTTTAGCTAGGCTACTTACTTTCTTAGCTACCTTCTTTGAATACTTAGCTCGACTTCCTACGCCACCTGCCTTACGTTTCTTTCTATTAGTTGCTGCTTTTTGACCGCGTGTTAATCCTTCACGCACTCGTTTGGGCAAATATCTACCCCGTTTACTCTTAGGTTTCTTTTCATCACCTTCAGAAACGTAGTCCCAATCTTGTTCACCCCATCGCTTGAGTGACTTCTGTGACTTCTTTTTAGCCATTAGTTCCTGTAGCCTCCACCAGCTTTCTTATATCTCTGTGCTAATAGTTGTGCCTTCCTTGCAGACCATTGTCCGGGTGCACCACCTTTACTACCAGCCTTGATAGAAGCAAACATTCGTTTCCTCATGCCCGGCTTAGTGTAGTTCCCTGCTTTGTTTACAGTAGACTTAGACCTTTTTTTCTTTCTAGCTTTTTCAATTATACTTTTAAATATTAATATTGAGTTATCCATTTTTCTCCTACCATTTCGATTTGTCTGCCCAGTAAGCTGCTGACATCTTACCACGTTTTATGTTCTTAGCATGTCTTGCTTTGAATGACTTTCTTTTCTTTTTCATCTTTTCAGACTCACCCTTCTTAGGGTCACCTGCAGTCTTTGCACCCTGCTGTCCGTAACGTATGGTCTTTATTTTATTTCCTTCCTTAGCTACAACTATGTGTGACTTAGTAGGATGATTAGGAGTTCTCTTTGGTTTGTTATATCCTGACACTCCTGCTCTTTTAAGTCTAGGGTCAGCCCCTTTCCTCGGGGCTTTTACTAAAAAAGATTTAAATTTTTCTATGCTCTTTTTCAGACCTAGTTCTTTTTTCTCGTCATAACTAAGATTAGTAAACGTAGCCTCTAAATTATGTAAGGAGTCAGAGATTTTATTTTGTACCCATCCCGGTAATTCATCCTCATCGTCTATAATATTGTGAGTCATGTCAGCTAAATCAGATACTCTATCTAATTGTTTCTTAGCCATTCCACCTTCTTCTTCTTTTGCAAGCCACTCTTTAAGTATGCTTGTGTATGTAGGCTTCTTGCTACCCCTAGTGAATCGTGATAATAATTTAGCACCTAGTTTTTTAGACTCAATGTCTGGTAGATTTTTACCAGTAGGTTTTTCTTCTCCTACCACAGAAGGTTTTTGTTGACTTCTTCCTAACAATTTATCCATTAGTCCTGAAGATACAACCTCTATCCTTACGTCTGGGTATCTAGTTTTCTTCATTTCTTTCTTAATCTTATAGTGATTTTGAGTGTGATGAGCAGATTCCTCCGTGTTCGGGTCTCCTAAATCTTGACCAGCTTGATTTACAATCTTAGATGGCGTTGGGTTAGATGGGTCGTCATAACTAACTGGAGCATGACGTACATAACCCGGCTCTACATATTCTGGAAAGCCTAACTCTTTTAAATGTCTTTTATGTTCAAGCTGTCTAGCGTGTTCATTCATAAGAACACCAGCTTGTTTCTTACCCAATCCGGGCACTATTGATTCTTTAGCCATTTGCCAATACTCCTTCTGCCCAAGACCTTATAGCCTTTTGCATTTTTTTACCTACTAATCCTGCTAGATATCTAGAGAATCTATCTTTGCCTCCAAAGCCCCCTATTTTTTTCGTAGGTTTTGAATAGGGTTTAACTAAAGAGGGATTATCAAAAGCAAATTCAGATTGCTTTCTTCCTTCCCCCGCTTGTGCAGACCTAATTTGAGACGCTAAATTTCGCATTCTNTCAGGGTCTTTAGCATATGCTAACAACTCTTGTTTAGCTGTCTCGTATGCTACCTTCCTTCTTCTTGCATCTCTTTGAACCTTTGCTCTAAAATCAGGGTCTTGAAAATCTTTCTTTTTATCTTCTACCCTTTGTAGACTTCTACCAGCAGCAGTAGTTGCAGTTGTTGTACCTTTCTTTCTAGGTGCAGTCCCCGCTGTTTGACGAGCTACTTCTCCCTCTACACGTTTCTTTTTCTTGCCTGCAGAAGGTGAGTAAGACATACTACCACCACCAGCAGACTGGGATGCAGCTTGTTCCGCTATCTTCCTAGCCCTTTTCTGACTAGCTGTCACGGAGCTCTTAGGCTTTTTGACACTAGGATAGAATGGCTTACTAGGTTGCTTCTGAATACCAGCTACCATTTCATGAAAGGCATCTTTTACTATATGATGTACTGTATCAGTTGCCATTTATTATCCTTGTTCTGTCTGTCTAGTTGCACCACCACCGGCTAATTTTCTAGCAGCTTGTCTTCTAGCAATCTCTCTTCTGTTTGCTGCTAATGAAGCAGCTGCACTACCCGGTCTAGGGGCTCTAGCTTTAGGTGCACTAGGTTTAGTACCACTTAATTTAGTTGTTGTTGTGCCTGCGGTAGGTTTTCCACCACTAGTTTTTGAAGGTTTTACTGTCCCTTTACCTCTGAAACTTGCAGCTCTTTGCATAGCAGTAGGTTCTTTCTTAGGAGCAGGGGCACTAGGTCTTGTAGTACCAGTCCTTCTCATCTGCTGTTCTTCCCTTCCACTACCAGCTACTTTCTTTGGTACAGAAACTTCAGTTGTAGTCTTAGGTGCTTTAGGTGCTGATGGTCTGCTACCACTACCTGCAGGAGATGTAGGGTCATATCTTGTTGCTAATGTTTGACCTTTACCTGCTCTCTCTTTAGTTCTAGCATAGTCAGCTTGCATCCTACTTAGGTTTTTCCTAGCAGCCTGTCTTTCTGATTCAAAATCTCTAGGGCTTACTCTTTGTTGCCCAGTGCCTCTTCTTGGAGTATCAGTACCGACTGGTTTAGGCGGTGTAAACTTTCTCTTTCTAGCTGCCGCTGATTCAGCAAGTCGTTCTCTTTCAGCTGCTGGACCTTCTAGGTCAGCTTGCGATGGTTGAGGGGCATTTAATCTAGCTAGTAACTGTCTTTGAGCTTTAGCCCTTGCGTCTCTTTCTTTCTTTTTAGCACTAGCTTCTCTACCTTCAGCCATTCTTCTTTTTAACTCTTGTTCTGGAGTCTCTATTGCTTCTCGTGCAGCAAGTCTTCTTTCTAAACTTCTAATTCTTTTCTGGTCATCAGTCAATTTTGGTTGTCTAGTCGGTCTTTTAACTGGAGGTAGTACATCTTTTGAAACCCATCTTTCATTTACAATGTCCCATACCTGACTCTTAAAGACTTGTTTAACTATATTTGATACATTATCCATAATGTCTCCCTTTGTTACACTCTTTGGTGCAGTTAATTTTTGAGGTTTACCTTTTGGTATGTCCCCAAGTCTGCTAGGAGTGCCTTGTTGTCCTCTCCTTGCTAATAAATTTTGCATGCTACCTCTAGGTCTACTACTGCCCGGTAGTGTTCTTTTAGTACCCCTGCTAGGTCTACTACTGCCCGGTAGTGTACGTTTAGTGCTAGTTTTCGGCGATTTTAATGAAGGAGCACCCGGTCTGTCCATTGGGTTCCTCTCTTTGGCAGGTTTTACTTTCGGTCCCGCCGGTCTCCCAGAAGGACTCCTTCTTAAATCAGCAAACTTTCTTTTCCTAGCAGCTCCTATACCTCCCAGAGCTCTTCTAGGGGCACTTCTACTTATTGCACCTAGTGCTCTTTTAGTAGCTCCTATAGTTCCTCTACCTCTTCCACTTCTACCTAGTCCCGCTCTTGATAATATTTTTCCACCTGTTTTAGCTGCTGCTTCTTCAGCTGCAGAATCCCTTTTAATTCTTTTTGTTGGGACACCGAGAGCTTTAACTCCACTCGCTGCTGCTGCTGCTATACCTTTTTGTTTTTTAGGTTCTTGTTTTGATAGATTAATAAGCTTTTTCTTTTCTGTTTTTTTTCTATCCCTCAATACTAAGTCTTGAGCTCTTTTCTGAGCAGTACGGGTTCCTCTACCTGCACCACTTCTACCCATACCAAGTCTAGATAATGCTCCTCCTATTTTTTGAGCATATTTTTCATCACGCAATTGTCTAACCGGAGTTTGTATTGTTCCCCCTGTGCCTAGTATAGCAGACTTTCTTTCTCTGCTTATTTTAGATTCTTTATGTCCCCGTTTTGATAAGAATTCTTTTTTCATATTGTAGGTCTCCTTTATACCTTCAGTGATTTTATCTCTGTATTTATCGCCTTTAGAATCATCACTGAAGTTCTTAAAGCCTTTCTTTTTAGCCATAGCTGTTGCTATCGCAAAAGGATTTATTTTTTCCTTTCTTTTTTCCATTGACATCTTTACAGGCATACCAATGTTTCCAGTAACATTTGCTGGCTTTGGAGGTGTTATAGCTTTAGGCATTTTACCTGCTGCTCCTGCCATCATTGGTGCTTTTGATATCCAATTGTTAAACATATCAATATGATTTATGTCTTCTTTTGATATGGCTATATATTCTGTTTGTATAGACGGAGCAGGTTCTGAATGATTTGTTAGACAACTACCATCAACACAAGAACCCGAAGCCTTATCACCTTTCAATAATTCAAAGTGTGCTCCCTGATTAACTCCCTTTTCACATATGGTTACTTCTGCTAGTTCCATGTCATCTACTTGTAATACATTACTACCATCAGACTTTTTAATATCTTTGCTTTTAGTCGCACTACCAGCAATTGAATATGAACTCATGCCACCTTTTTCAATTTGGTCTCTTACTCTTTTAGAGATTTTAGTATCTCCTCTCAATTCAGATATGAAAAATAATCCATTTTCATCTACACCACTCTTAAATATATTACCTGACTTACTTATATAAGCAGGGAGTGCGTGTCCAACTTGCACATCAGAGTGCATAACCATTACATTTCTAGCTCTGAAGTTCTTCATAAACTTCTTAAATGCTTTTTTCAATGCCATAGTAGTGATGAGATGTCCTTCTCTATCTACTAATTCAACAGATGCTGGACCACCAAC
>FUFK010043064.1_pt1 | contig 12402 bp, 13 predicted proteins | sample 1021851 | NCBI WGS metagenome assembly FUFK01 (sample SAMEA51879418, study PRJEB19060) | metagenome
ACATTTCCTTGAGTAGAGTGTTGATGAAAATGACCGCTTAAGACCTTATCAAACTTCTTAAACAAAGACGATTCAAGACCACCACGAAACGGAACGCCGGGAATAACATAATGACCGTTGAGTTCCAAATGACCGAGCAAAACATTTGCGTCGTTGTTTTCAACATACGAAAGAAAAGAATCTTTATTTTCNGGAGAAAGCCAAGGTAAGAACATGAATGATGTCCCGTCAAAGTTCAACACTCTTGGTTTTTCATGAATATCAATATTGTCATAGTGACCGATTAACTCACGAACAGAGTTCACAAGNTTCGTGTTNTTAAAATAGCANTCGTGNTTGCCGGGAATGACATGGAGNTTNACACCCAACTCCTCAAAGCGTTTGAAGAATCGAGTGCGNACCGTATGAAGTGTATTCATGTTAATAAATTTACGACGATCAAACACATCTCCGAGGTGAAAGACTGTCTTAATATCGTTTTCAATTAAGTATGGAAAAAATTGTTCATCAAAGAACTGAAACATATAATCAAGAAATCCTTGATGATCGTTTCTGACACCAAAGTGAGTGTCGTTAATGATTGCTATTTTCATTCAATGTCCTTTTGGTATATGGCTTATTTTTTTGTTGTCATACTTTCGCTTATTCCACCAAGATCCGGTGCAAAGATGCTTTATTGGGTTATCAACATATTCTACTGAAAATTTTCCAGAATTCAAGACATTTTCTTCTTGCGTTTCTGGTAGGTCCCCTAGTAACATTGGGCCTGTAAGCCTTAAGACCATAACAAAACATTCATGACTCCATTCATATTTAGTTGGACCACATGTCTTAAGTGTTTGTCCCATCTCACCATTCCATCTTTCCTCCGCACTTTCAATCAACTTCAACCAGTAATCGTTTTTAGGTTTTGATGCAAGGAAAGCGTTTGTGAGTGGAGGGTGTCCCTCTCGACTATCCCACGATCCATGAATGTTTATTTTATCTTGATCCAAGTCAGAGTAAATATTCTCTTCACAATATATGTCCAGATCAAAATATATCCCACCATACAGATATAAAATTATTGGTCGTATCATGTCAGACTTCATTATGACATGAGGATACTCGTTCCACGTTTTTAAAAATGACGGAAACTCTTTTTCTACCAACTCGTCCATCATGTCGTCGTCCCAAAAAACAAACTCAAAATCTTTAAAGTGTTTTTTCTGAGATGCTAAACAAACATGCCATTCCGTTGGCCATGTGCTTNTGTCTNCTGGTCCGACGTTATGAATTATCTTTGGAATCATCTTTAACTTTTTTCTTCTTTTTCTTTTTACCTGTTCCAAAGTTTTCTATGTCGGTATCTGAAAGTTGAAAATAGTCTTTTGATGTTTTATCATTTTGACCTTTATCAAAAAAGTTTTCTTTAAACCATGATGAAAAAGTTCCGTCGTCATTTTCTTCCATAAGTTTATACTTAATAAATGATTGTTTCTTTTCCTTTTCGATCCGTCGAAGAAAAGCATAGTAAATCATCTGAGTAAAATATGAGAATGGGTTTTTTGATTTTTCTGGGTCGAAGTTATGAGCATACATCAGACAGTTTTCAACACCNTCTGAAATCATNTCATCTCTGTATGGGTAGTTCATGAAGTTNGGTCTATTNGAAAGTTTTTCNGAAATCTTTAAAAANCATTCNCCGATATAATTTGTAACGGGTGGTCTTGCATCCCCCGCAGCATCGGCTTCGTTGACTAATTTTTTCCATTCAACCATTGCATCAAAAAATACATCGTTGTCTATGTAATAGTTTTCTTTTTTACTCATTGTTTCACCCATTCATTATCTAAATTAATTTTATGATTCTTCTTCGTTTTCAAAATCATCTTTTAAGTAATCGAGAGGATCTGGACTCCAATCTGTCCAATTATCTCCATCTCCATCTGGAGTATATTCGTCGCTTATTTTTTCCTTCGGAATAGAGTCATTTGGATCAAAACTTAGACCTGCAAAATCATCTTTATCAAGTATTCCAAGATCAAGCATTTTCTTCAATACGTCAACCGGCAAAGCAAGAGACATGACCATCATTTCATTCTTTGGATCTTTCATGTCTGCATCTTCATCCTCGTCCATATTTTCTAATTCTTCTTTAATGATATCCTCGATATCTTTGTCAAGAATTTCTTTTATCTCGTCCATGCCAGAAAGAGGGAAAATATCGTGAGTCATTGGAGGACGATCTTGTGATTCTTTTTCTCGATCATACAACTCTGCCATTTGTATGTTTGGTTGGATAATAGTCACTATGAAATCTTTTGGAATACTCGCATCTATTTCATCACTGTGACCTAACCAATCTCGTAATACAGTAAACTCTCTCTGTCTGCCCTTTGTGTCGAATTGCATAGCACTTCTAATCGACATTGGCCTTTTCACCTTAAATGCTTTAGGATCTGATGATTTTATTTCGCACACGATTTGCTCGCCGCTTCTAAGTTTAAATATTCTATATGAGTTTGGAATCATCTTTTGTCCCCTCTAGTTTTATTTTCAAAACTTTGTAATTGAAGTTTTCATTTTTATAAATCTTCAATCGGGCAAGCAGATGATTGTATGTGTGATTTTTATGTGACTTAAATCTTAAATCATCTGCTATATCGTAAACTGTCAGTTCATTTTTTTCCTCCGACTTTCTTAGTCCTCTACCGATTGACTGGAGGACTCTAATGACTGACTTTGAAGGTGATGCGAATACTATATTATTTATGTTCTTAATATTGATACCAGTTGAACATGTTCCATACGATGCAATCAGATTTGTGTTTGTTTCTTTTTCCATGAGTTTTCTAATATCCTCTCTCTGAGAAACATCTGTTCCACCATATATCAAGTGTGTTTTTTTGGCATCGCCAGATATCATATCATATAGTGGCTTGCCATGTTTTTCAACATAATTAAATAAAATGAGAGTGTTGCCTTTTAGATTAGAAACCAGTTGTTTGATAAAAACGTTTCTACTGTGATTGGTAACAAGAAAGTCCATCTCCTCTTGATACTTCATTTTGTTTGTTATTCTTCTCGAATGCTCTTCGTGTTCTAACGTGAGACATTGTATATTAATGGAACTCAATAGATTTTTATCCATCAAATCTTTCGTTGTAATCACCTTTTTTACTCGTCCAAATAAACCCTCGATTACGAGTTTATGTGTTTGTGTCCCATCCAAAGTCCCCGTGGTTCCAACACGATACTCAGCGTTCGTTAACTTCGTCAGGAGTCCCGTCAGAGACTTTGCCTTAAAAAGATGACACTCATCCCCTATTACCGCTTCAAAGTCGTCAAAATCGCTCTGAGGGAGTTTATAAATGCTTTGCCATGTGCTTATGACAACTCGTTTGGTGGTTTTTTTAGATTTACCAGAATATATTGTGTGACAATTTCTTTTTGCGTTCCACGATGATAGATTAGAGTAGTCCTCAAAATCACTCATCATTTGTGTTACGAGTCCAGTTGTAGGGACAATGATTAAGATTTTTTTATCATCGGGTAGTTTTGAAAGATAATAACGTAACAAAACATATATGATAAGAGACTTTCCGGATCCTGTTGGAGAAAGNAAGAGACATCTCCGTTTGTTAATAGCGTGATGTATTGCGTCAAATTGATGTTCATGAGGCATAATCTCCTTGTCACCGATGGATATTGTTAAATTTTTAATGAACGAAAATACCTCCTCTGGAGATACTTTTTCAATATCTGGCAGTTCATATTCAACTGAATAATTTCTATCTTTAGCAAATTGTAAAACATAGTCTACCAGTCCAGAGTAAATTTTACCTGTATGAACATTAAAGAGACGGATTTGACCGTCCCATATTTTATTTTTGTATGCGGGGGTGTATTGATAATTTGGAACGAAGAACGTGAAATGTTGGCTTAACTCTTTCGTTAAGGCTCTATCACACTTTACTCGAATATGGGCAGAATCAAAATGTTCAATAATAATGTCACTCATACACCATTATTTATGGTGTGAGAATTATCCTGCGAATTCTGTCATTCGCATCCAGTCAATCGCTGAACGAATATTCCAGTTAAGATTATTGATTGCTCTCATCACACCATCGAGGTAACTAACCTTTTCTTTGATTAGTGCAACTTTGTGTTGTAGATGAATAACATCATCGTCTGCGTTAATGAACCGATCAATATCTGTTTTTAAAACCGTAAGATCAAATGAGTCCCACCCAAGATCATCGAGTTCCTCTTGGCTCATTTTACCCGTGTAGTAAAGCCATTTTCTGTGACGAAGTTTTGTTAAGTCTGTTTCTAGTTTCGACAATGTAAGTCTGTCGTTCATTAGAAAATTTAAGTATTTATTGTGGATCTGTGGAATACGGATAGATTCGGATGCAAGATCCGTTTTGTCTATGCTTAAATCTTTTTTGACTTCTTCTTTGAGTTTCTCTATGTTCATGTAAAAATTATAGCCACATTCTGTGTAAAATCAATTATATTAATTCAAATTCATAGGTTTCAAAATTAAGCGTCACTGTTGCTAATTGAACATCACTGTCGGTCAGAATTGAAGAAAATTGAAGTCCAGACAATGCGATAGGATATGTATTTTTAAACGTCACTTTTTGCTTTTCACGATAAGCACTGTTTGTAATAANTAAAGTAGCGTCACAGAAAAACTGAGCCGTTTGATAACCAGCAACGATATTCGTGTCATCTTGGTAGTTGCCAATAAGTTTCATCCAATCAAATATTTCTTTATAGTTCAACATNTCCTCATCGACAGCAAACTGCAAGGTAAGTGGCTCATGATCGAATCTACCACCAATAAATTGATTTGGTCTACCCAATCTATTCGGCATTTCAACTGGTGTTAATTGAATGCCAGGGAAAGAGACTGCTTGAACAAAATATGTAACAGTCGATGTTCTCGGTAATTGAAACCTGAAAAAATTAGACGCAAGATAATTGTTGGTTTCAGGAACCGTGGGGTTGTTGGGAAAGTCAGCGGTGAAACCTTCTTGACCTTCGTGTATGTTATATGCTTTGTTTATTGTCATCGTTATATTTATAAACGAAAAAAGGGAGCCCGAAGGCTCCCTCTTTTCTTAGTATCACTCTATTAGGAGTGTTTATTTATTAGAGTCCGAATCCGGTGTTACCGTGCAGGTTGCTCACAGCGAACAATCTGTAGTATTGATTACCAGTCGAAGTCGTTCCCAGCGTGGTGAAGTCGGTAGACTGTGCGAATGGGTTAGCAACCATACCGTAACGAGTCTTGAATCCGATCTTGGGCTGGAAGGTGTTTTCACCAACTGCTCTCACCATTTGCAGCGGAACATATGGGCAGTAGAAAATACCAGCGTCATATGGGTTGGAACCTCTGTAACCAACCAAGCAGTAGTTAACATCGGTCTTAGCGTAAGGGTCGATGTAGACTCTCATCTTACCGTTCAAGACACCAGCGAATGTGTTACCAGTATCATCAACGTCAAGTTGAGTGTTCAGAGCAGGTGAAAGGTTCAAGAAACCACCCATAGCGAGGGCAGAAGCAACATCGGAGGATGTCACGATGAAGTTACCCTTACCACGACGAGTTTCCTTAGCGATCACGTTGGCTTCACGTTCAATTTGGAACATGAGTCCACGGAATCTTTCAGCACTCCAACGACCATCAGAGTCGAGGTTCAAGTCGTAAATACCAGTGTTGGTGAGATCACCTTGTTGAGCACCAGTCTTAGCCTTGAAGTAGAGAGTTCTGATGAGTTCACGGTTGATTTCTGTCAGAATCTCGGTGCTAAGAATGTTAGCGAGTTCTGTTTCAGCGTCGAGTCCGTGAACAGCCTTCAGATCCTGCGCCAGTTCAGTGGTGTATTCCGCTTTCAGGGCACGGGTTCTTGCTTCCACAGCAACTCTCTCGATGGAGAATGCCATTTCACGGAAGGCAGGGTTTGCTGGATCGGTAAGAGCATCAACACCGTCGAGGTTTTCAGCACGATCTGTGAGAATACCTCTGAAGTCGGTGAGAACGTCTGCTCTTGTCATCGAAGCACCGGCACCAGCACCAGAAGTGGTCAGGGGCTCGACACCTTCGCTTGCAAGATCAGCAGCGTTGGTTGATGTGTTACCAGAACCGGAGAACTTAGCGAAGGCTTCTTGGAAGAGGGCTTCTGTTCCGGTTTGTGAGTCGTAGCGTGATCTCATCGCAAAGATAAGACCGGTGGGAGCCGACATGGGCTGAACACCAGCGATATCATAAGCAATCAGGTTAGGCATCGCACGACGAACGAGTGAGATAAGAACCGGATCATAACCAGCGAGATTGCCAGTTGTTTGAGCAGCAGCGGACACGGAGAAACCACCACCCATTGAGTTGGTTGGGGCTTCGTTCAGTGCTTGCTCACGCAGAGCGGTTTCTGTGTTCTCAAGAAGAACAGCAGTGACCTTTCTCTTATAATGATCGTTCATTTCTGGAAGAGCCTTGGTCTCCAACACTGGAGTCCACTTCTCTTCTAAGACATCGTATGGTGTTGCGTTTTCCATGTTTGTTTTCTCCTAGTAAGTGTTACCTTTGGGTATTTATAGTTTTTAAATTTTAACCCTTGTTTTAACGATTATTTCTTTCTAATGCTCTGAGGTATCCTGACATTGTGTCATTACCTTCAACGATAACTTTCTCTGGTTCATGTGTTTCCGTCTCCTCTGTCAACACAGGAGCAGACTTTGTTTTCTTGAAGTATGATTCTTTAATACCCGCAAGTTTTTCAGAGTAAGTTTTTTCATCCTCAAAAGAGACTTCTTCAGAGAGGTTAAAGAACTTTTCTTTATCAAGTTCAGTTAAACCTTCAGAAATGTGATGTGCAATCTCGTTTTTTCTATAAGATTCAAGGGCACCCAACAATTCGCTATTGATTTCTAACGCTTCATCTAAGTTCTTCTTTGTCTCTTCGTTCTTTTCAAACAAGTCGTCAAGGAGATTCACCTTTGAGTCTGGGACTTGAATGAAGTGATTTTCGAAAAGACCTTTCAGATCATCAATGAAACTTTCAGCGATTTGAAGTCTCATACCAGTTTCGACAGCAAGTTTGTTTTCTTCCATCCAGTTTTCAATGACATAGTTGAGATACTCATCAACCTTTGTTGACATTGATTCTGTGAGTTCAGAAACCTTTTCTTCCAGTTCAGTTTGGAATGATTCTTTAAGGCTTTCGGTGATAGACTCTGTTCTTCTACCAAGTTCTGCTTCAAAAATACCTTTCACTTTGGACTTAAATGTTTCGGAAAGTCCTTCACCATCAAAGAGGTCGGCAAAAACGTCCTCCTTAACACCACCAGCATCACCCTCTTCGGGTTCAACACCAGCGGCACCAGCGATGGTCTTTTTGTTTTCTTTGGAATTATCGGGGGCTTCCAATGTTCCTAAAACAGCACCTTTGCCTTCAGCGTCCATGTAAAGATCAGTATCTTCGAAGGAATCGACATCGGTGACATCTGCTTCACTTAGTTTTCTTTTTTGAGCCATTTGTTTATCTCCTTAGTGTATACTAATTTCTGTTTATTTATATTTCTTAAAGTTTTGATAAGAAGTCTTTGAATAAATTAACGGCTTTTTCTTCTAAGTGTCTACCCGAAGTTGCCTTAATTTGTCTTTGATACTGAGCGATGTGTCTTTCTTGCAGAACACCGTTATCCCAAATCCACTCTTTACCTTCCATGATTCCATTCACGAAAGCGTTTGGGGCAGAGGGATCTGCAACGATATCGACCGCAGCGAGCATGAAGTCTTTTTGCACTTCATTTACACCACCTTCAGTCATTTTAAGACTACCCATACCACGAGAGGACACACCAAGTTTTGCACCTTCATCAATGAGATTCATTGCAATTTTACCCATGGGTGTTTCCATAACCTTCGCTTTACCGATAATGTCACTACCAGACTGTTTGAGTTCTTTGATCATGTGAGATGCTCTGTCTAGGTTGACAGTTGGACCTTGTGGGTGGTTGAGTTCTCCCAACGCACGATTTTGTGCAACATAATCTTTATTATACTTTTCAACCACGGGCATCAGAACACCAGTAGGGTAGATCCTACCGTTTCTATTTTTCTGCTCTGCTTGCATGAAGATACCTTCTATAAAGTAGTTTTTTCTACCACTTTTTTCATCTGCCTCGCAAATGAAATTAATATCCTCGTTTGTCTCTGTGATTAGTTTCAGTCCCATTAATAGGATCCTCCTCTAGAGGGTTTTGCTCGCACTACTGTTTTCTTTACTTTCTTTTCTCGTGCTTCAGTTTCATCATGAACAAAGGCACTGTCGTGAGGTGCTTCTGGGGCACCTTCATCCATTTTTTCGATTGGTATTGTAATTTTAGGGTTCGGTTTTCCTTTTTTATCTTTTATTGGCTTACCAAGACCACTCTGACGAGTTACACCTAAACCTCTTGAGTCAAGTTTTTTCTTATCTTCTTTTTCCTCTTCCTCTTTCACTGGCTCAACTGTTTTTCCACCCTTTTTAGCAATCGCTTTACCAATTGCTTTTCTTCTGTTGAGAAGATATGAATCGGTGTCGTCGGTATCACCGTCATTATCAATGTCCTTGTCCTCTTTTCCAACAGGATCAAGTTTTTCATTGACGGTGGTGTTCAGTCCCTCTGAAATAACACCGGCAAGTTTGCTATTAAGAGTTTGATCAATGAGGTCTTTGGCATCGCTCATTTTTTTCTCAAAAATAAGTTTTACAATTTTATTGTCCATCGTTATCTCCCGAAACAATTGTTTCTAAAATGCTAGTGTATTTTTCTTTGGACTCAAAAACCGTTTCTCTAAATGATTTTTGTAGTTCTTGTGGTAAATTATCGTGTGCCTCAGATAACAGAGAAGCAACGTCTTCGGTTACAACCAAACGATCACCATCTGGGAGATCAACGTTTACCGCATTGGAGTTTTCTAAACACTCAGCGATCACCGAAACAAACGCAGTTTCCTCGGTAACTTCTTCTGTGTGTTGAGCAAAAAGACCCTCGGCAACGGACTTTCTTGCCTCTTCCATTTTGGAGGATACCATTTCACTAATGATCTGCTCCGTAGCCTGAGCAAAAGACTCTTGGTTTGATTCAAGTGCTGCTTGTAGTAAATCTTTTTTCATTGTTCTTCCCCTGTTTCCTCCGGAGTTTCTGTTGAGATTTCACCGCTTTTAATTTCGGCTTGGATTTCAGAGAAGTTTCTGTTTTCGGTATCTTCGGACATACCAAAAACTTCTCGTCTTATGTATGAATTTGAGAAATATCTTCCGATATATGGATCTAATCCGGCTGCTATTGATAATCTTTCTCGCATTAACTCAATATTTTTCAGTTCCGAATAGTGTGAATCCTCATTAAAGTTAAATCTAATTTTGGATCTGAGCATTTCAAAATCATCAATACTCATGACACCAACAAGTGATAATTGAATTTTAAGAGCGTCTAAGAATAGATCACAGAATTTGTTTCTGAGTCGATGAACAAATTTGGCAAACTTTACCTCATCCCGTGTGATCTCTGCCGATCTACCCATATTAAATCCGTTGTCTGCTGCGGTTCGTGAAACTGGGACATTTAACGCTCGATAAAGTTTTTGGAGCATATATTCAACATCACGCATTTCACCAAGATTTGTGCCACCCGGCAGCGTTGAGACTTCAGTTCCCTTACCACCTTCTTTTCGTGGAAGGAAGAAATCTTCGTTCATGTGGAAATGATCTCTGTCGTCTTTAATATTTCCAGTCGCTTGATCATATGTCAGTTTATTTCGGTATCTTTTCGCAAGTCCTTCAATGTATCCTTGTGCCTTTTGAGTAGGCATGTTACCAACATCAACATAGAAAACTCTTCGTTCTGGTGCTCTGGAGATACGATAAACAACAGCGGCATCTTCAAGTTGACGAAGCATGTTCAGAGGACGAATTGCTTTTTGTAAGTAACCAAGCACTCGTTTACTGTTATTATCAATCATTCCTGAATGGCAATAAAGAACAGAGTCATTTGTTAAACGAACACCCGTTGTTGAAGTTTGATATGTCGCATCTTTATTCGTGTTGGTATAGATGTAATACTCCTCAACGTCACCAACTTTTGGTGTCGCTAAAAATCCTGCATTTTGTAATTTATTTACTTTTCTAACTTTTTTAATTTGAAGGGGATCAATTCCACGAAGTTCTTTGATTCCCAGTTGAGGATTTTCCTCATCAACCATAATGTAGTAGAATAATTTACTATCGACATACCATCTTCTAAAAATTGAATGTGAGTCTGTGTGGAAGTTGAGAAGATCAAGAACTCTATCAAACTCTTGATAAACTCTAGATTTAATTTGTGGAGGAAGGAGTGTTTCCTCTAAATCAATTTTGATCGGTTTACTATCGTCACCTGCAATAACACATTCGTTAACAATATCTTCAATTGCTTGATCAACTTCGGGAAACAGAGACATCGTGCGATATCTCTTGATGAAATCCTCTTCTGTTTTTGCACTACCACTAAAGTCAGTGTATGAACTTAAAAATCCACCGTAAATGGATCCACTTTCAATATTATAAGAACCATCATAAGAATCGGGTGCAACGACATCGTTTGCACCCGGCTCTTCACTGGATTGTCTAGCGATTGTGAAACCAAAAATGTTTATTGCCATTATGAATCCTCTCTTTAATTAGGTCGTATTATTTATACGATCCCACTTTGAGGATTAACTGACGACTTCAAAGTAGTCGTAGGCAATAGTCACTGGGAATTCAACAACCGTGTCAAGTGCGTCATAAGTAAGATCAATAGAACCAACTTCGACAGGCCAACAGTTTTTAAGCACAACCTCTTTGAGAGTTGAACCGTCTGTGAGATCGAGGTGCTTGACTCTCCATTCTGTCAATGAACCAGCGGTATCGGTCCAAGACTCGGGCTGAGTGTTTGAAAAGTGCTCGTTTGCAGACTCACTCCACGCTTGAAATTGTCTGTAAACTGTGTCAACGGTATCGTAAATAACGATTGGCCATTCGAGGTATTGACGATCACCAACAACTTTGGCAATTCTACCACGGAAGGGAACAGGAATAATACCGAGTGTTGACGGAGGAAGTTGCCCTGCTTTTACAAGGAGATTACCACCGTTACTTGGTGCGAGTTCTGACATTGGAAGAGGTGAACCATTTACGAACAAGTTACCGCTAATTTCAAATCGGTTCTGTCTCGTTCCACCTCGGAATACGTTTCTGAAGTTATCTAAATTCATTTGTTACTCCTTAGTTTATGCTGGTGAAGAACCTAAATCAGCGTCCTGATTCTTGTTTGTGAATGTAAGTTGGATAAAGTTGATGGACTTGATTGGTTTAACAAACACATCAGCGACAAAGATGTTTGCCTCTGCCTTTTCAGGTGGGTTATTTGTTTCGTCACAAACAAGTCTAAAGTCAAAGATACCTCTATCCGCTTGAATACCTCTAAGAACTGCACTTGCTCTCGAAACAAAGTTAGTTCTTGTTTCAACATCATTTTGTTCAAAGAGAATGGATCTTGCGATTCGTCCAATGTCCCGCTTGAGCGTAACNAAGAGTCTAGAAACGTTAATTCTACTCAGAGTTGATGTTGTAGCCTTAAACGTTTTATCACCAAACAAGAATGTTCCTTCGCCGGGGAAAGTGACAATCGGGTTGATTCCTGCATCATACAAGGTGTCTTGATTTGCTTGAGTCAATGTGTGCTTGAGTTTCACAACATCTAAAATTCTACCTCGTGTGAAACCAGCGGGTGAGAAGAAGGGTTGGAATCTTGCGTCCGTTCTTGCCAAACAACCAGCAACATCAGCGGNGCAAGNTGTTTCNATCAAGTCAGCGGAAACATCACTNANGGTAGATTTTCTCTCGAATCCTAAGTGAACTTTTGTTCCATACACAGCAATTTTATTTTCAGAGAATGGTGAGTCACCAATCGTTGGGGTAAATCCAATCACAAAGGAAGATCCAGTGCCTCCTGATGGAACGACCGCAACACAATCACCACCACGTTCACTTGGGACGGCAAGTGTTGTTGGAATATTATCTTCTGAAGTGCAGAAAACGGAGTCGATTGGTCTTGCTTGGAAATCCGAAGCGGTAAATCCGACAATGGCTGATCCACCATAAAGCAGATAGTTTTGCACGGAATACCAGTCCTTTTTAATGTCGAGTTTACTGGCTCCCGTATCTTCTGGGCTAGAGTATGTAATACCTGCTCCAGTTGATTCTAAGATACCAAAGGTGTTATCTCTTAATCGTTTTGTCCAGTCGTCGAGGTTAGGAACTTCCAAGAATCCCTGATCTCTTTCAGCGGTATTTCCTAATGCCGTTACAATACCGTGTTCTTCGGGAATAAAAGCAGAGA
>FUFK010047117.1_pt1 | contig 12398 bp, 12 predicted proteins | sample 1021851 | NCBI WGS metagenome assembly FUFK01 (sample SAMEA51879418, study PRJEB19060) | metagenome
GGATTTTCAACTGATTGAATGTTTTCAATTTCTATTTTAAAATTTGAGCTATCAGATTTCACTAGAATTGTATGAGTGTTTTTTGTTAAAGTTGGGTCTGCCCAAATTTCAAGTTGAGTTTTTTTAGCACCAACTCCAGCTAGACCNACNGCNGCAGCTACNTTGACATTAGCTGGNAAAGCTTTAGCCCCTTCNAATGCATTATCTGAAAATATNAGTTTTGGTTCATTTAANTTTTNTAATTTTATNTTATTTTCTANAACAAANTTNGCTTTAATNAATGCATTNGGAGGTTTTCTTGTTATCATTTTNACATAATCAACNTTTCCTTCTGAAACAGCACTTAGCCCGTCTAATCCAATTATTGCTCCAGATGCTAAAAAAATTTGGGTAGAATGTTCTCTAGCTTTATTGACTATTTCTAGATTTTCTAAAATTCCTGCACCACTTACTGTAATTAATTTAGTTTTATAATCTAAACATTTTTGGATAATTTCTTTAAATGCTTCTTTAGGGGCGCAATCTATAACTACATCACATTTTTTACAAATTTCATCGAGACTAAAGTATCTTAGAGGCGAGTTAAATGAAGTNGTTTTGTCAATTATTTTATTTTTTGTTCTGGAATGAACTCCTATAACATTAAATTGATCTTTTTCTTGATCTAGTTTTTTTGCAACATCAAAGCCTATTGCTCCAAAACCAATAATTCCAATTTTCATTTTATCTCCCTATCGCGTAGCCTTGCATAAACCTTGGATTTGCAGCTGCTTTTAGGATTTTATTATTTATNGATGCGGCAGTCATTCTTCCAAGTGACCAATCTGCTTCAACAGTAACATTATGACCTCTTCTTNTTAAGTCTTTAATTGTATTCTGTGAAAATCTATTTTCCATAAATAAACTTCCTATGTCAGTTTCTCTTGGAAAAAAGGAATTTGGAAAATGAAATGTACTAAAGCCTGGAGCATCAATAGCCTCTTGTAAATTTAAACCAAAGTGAACGTGACGTAGAAAAAAATGTAAAGACCATTGATCTTGTTGATCTCCACCAGGTGTTCCAAAAACCATATATGGTTTGTCATTTTTAAAAGCAAAAGATGGAGATAGTGTAGTTCTTGGGCGTTTCTTAGGAGCTAACGATGCAGGTGATTTATCATCTAACCAAAACATTTGAGCTCTATTTGACAAACAAAAGCCAAGTTCTGGAATTATTGGTGAGCTCTGCAGCCATCCTCCACTTGGAGTAGCTGCTACCATATTGCCCCATTGATCTATTATATCAAAATGAGTTGTATCGCCTGAAGTTTGTCCATCAGAATTTGTTGAGAGGTCATCAAATTTGGCTACAGTTGGTTCTCCTATATCGTATTTTGAATTTGATTCTTCTGTTTCCCCTTTTTTTCTTACAATTACTGGTCCACCAAAACCTTCTATATGTCCTGGTCTAACTTCTAGNGATGCTTTCTGATTTATAAGTTTTGCCCTTTCAACATTATATTCACGACTTAANAAGTGATCTATTGGTACATTTACAAAATTTGGATCTCCGTAAAAAGCTTCTCTATCTGCAAAAGCTAGTTTAGTTGCTTCTGTAACTATATGAACAAATTCTGATGCATCTTCATTAAATTTTGATAGATCAAAATTATCTAAAATTGCTAGCTGTTGAAGGAAGCTAGGTCCTTGACCCCAGACATCAGTTTTAAATACTTCATAATTTTTATATTTGAAAGATCTTGGTTTTTCTTCATGTGCCTGCCAATTAGCTAAATCATTACCATCTAGCAATCCTTTATGTTTTCTGTCAGATGTATCAATGAAGTGGTTATTTTTACAAAAATTATGAATGCTCTCTGCAACAAAACCAGATTTCCAAATTTCTCTAGCTTTTTCTATTTGTTTTTCACGATTAGATGAAAAGGAGGAGGAGGCATTAATTATTTTTTGGTATGTCTCACCCATTTTTCTATTAGAAAAAAAATCTCCTACATTTGGTAATTTTCCATTAGGTAAATAAATTTCAGCAGAAGATTTCCAATCTTCTAAAAAAAGATCTTTCACTGATTTTATTGTATTTATTATATTTGGCACAAGTGGATAACCTTTTTGAGAGATAGATATTGCTGGCTCAAGAACTTCACTTAATTTCATAGAGCCATAATTTAATAGTAAAAGCATCCAAGCATCGAATGCTCCTGGAACAACAGCTGCCAAAAGACCNCTTCCNGGAACAACGTTTAAGCCAAGATTCTTGTAATAATCAATTGTCGCTTTTTGGGGAGCAACTCCTTGACCACAGATTACTTTGGGTGGTTGATTGTTCTTTGAAAAAATTATTGGAACTTCTCCACCAGGACCATTTAAATGTGGTTCTACAACTTGCAAGGTAAACCCTGTAGCAACTGCGGCATCAAAAGCATTTCCACCTTTTTCTAGAATTGACATACCAACTGCAGAAGCAATCCAATGTGTGCTTGTAACAACTCCAAAGTTACCTGTTATTTCAGGTCTAGTTGTAAAATTAAACAAAATTTATAGTCCTTAGTTTTATATCGAAGTTTTTCTCTAAAAAATTGACACAGCATCAAAATTTTATCAAGATTATTTAAACAATATATATGGAGAGATTAATGAATTTTAACAAAATGTTTAAATTAATAGTTGCTTCCACAGCTTTAATTTTTACAACAATAGGTTTTTCGCATTCTGCAAGTATGCCNTGTGGTACCGCAAAATTGATAGTACCTTGGGGTGCTGGTGGTGGTACTGATGTAATTTTTAGACAAATGGTTGATAAAATAAATAAAAATGGTGCAAAACCACAATTGCAAGTTGTAAACGTTGGAGGTCAAGGTGGAAATAAAGGTGCTAAACAAGCATCTAAGGCAAAGCCCGACGGATGTACATTATTTGCAATTCACCAAAGTGCAATTACAAGCTATTTCACAGGTCGAATTGATATAACGTGGGATGCATTTGAAACTATTTCTATGGTAACATCCACACCTTCAATTATTGGTGCAAATGTTAATACACCTTATAATAATTTATCTGAACTTGTAGCAGCTGCAAAGAAAGCTCCTGGCACTATCACTGCGGGTGGTACATTTGGATCAACTAGTCAGTTTGTTTTTCTTTTACTTGAAGATGCGGCAGGTGTGAAATTTAAACATGTTTCTTATGACGGAACTAAGCAAAGGATGACAGCACTCCTTGCTGATAATATCAAACTTGGTGAAATCAATTTAGCTGCGGCAATTAAGTTTATTAAGGCAGGAAAGTTAAAAGCACTTGGTGTAACCAATGATGCAAGGCTTGATCAAATACCAAATATTAAAACTGCTAAAGAACAAGGTGCCAATGTTATTTTTGCAGTTGAAAGAGGTGTAGTTGCTCCTAAAGGCACNTCACCCGAAATNGTTAAACACTACGCCAAAATGTTTGAGGGTGCAGCTATGGATAAAGATTTCAAAGCTGCCATGCATAAAAAAGGTATCTTAATTAATTATAAGGGACCTGAGGATTACAAAAAGCATTTTCAAGCAACTTATAACTACTGGAAACCAATTGCTAAGCAGGTTGGTGTATACAAAAGAAAAGACTAAGTTAAACTACAAAGAAGAGATAATTTAATTATCTCTTCTTTTTTCTTTTACAATGAGTAATGAAAATTAACAAAGATACAATCGTTTCAATATTTCTTTTGATCTTCTGCGGAATAATGATCAACAGCAGTTATTATATTGAAGATCCAGGATATCAAGGTATGAAAGCAAGTTATTGGCCCAGAATAATTTTGTGGCTTTTATCTATTATGTCACTTGTAATGTTGGTAAAGTCTTTTGCAAATAAAGTTGATAGCATTAATGCAGGATCATTTTCACAAATTAATTATATGCAATTTAAAAACGCTTTAATTTGTTTTGGTATGTTTATATTTTTTCTAACATTTTTAGAATATTTAGGAATGCTACTAGGGGGTATTTTATTTGTATTTGGTTTATTAACTTTTCTAGGTGGATTTTCTATAAAAAAATCAACTAATCATTTAATAATTTCGGTAGTTACGATAGGTGTGATGTGGTCTATTTTTACTTTTGGTTTGAAGGTTATTCTTCCAGAAGGGGAACTAATAAGAATTTGGTAAGAATATGATAGATGTAATTCTACAAGCATTTGCAAGTATAGTTTTTGATCCTGTTACTTTAGGATTGATGTTAGTTGGCACTTTAGCTGGTATATTAGCTGGTGCAATTCCAGGCTTTACAATTGCAATGGGTGTGATTTTAACACTTCCATTTACTTTTGGAATGACTGCCATTCAAGGCTTAGCAACAATGTTAGGTGTTTTTGTAGGAGGTTTTTCTGGAGGATTAATGTCATGTATGTTAACTGGAATACCTGGAACACCGTCATCTGTAGCTACGACTTTTGATGGATTTCCCTTAGTTAGATCTGGNAAACCTGGTTTAGCNTTAGGATTNGGTTTATGGTCTTCTTTTTTTGGCGGAATGATAAGTGCTGTTATATTGGTTGCTTTAGCACCTCAATTGGCATTTTTAGGGTTAGAATTTGGACCTTGGGATTATTTTTCTCTAATNATTTTTGCATTAACAATTACTGTAAGCCTGTCTGGTGGAAATATTGTAAAAGGACTAATTGCAGGACTTTTAGGATTATTTGCTGCAACAGTTGGAGAAGACGAAATTAATGGTGTAGCCCGTTTTACATTTGGGTTTGATGAATTCAAACAAGGATTTGCATTTTTACCCGTTTTAATCGGTTTGTTTGCATTTTCTCAATTATTAACAGATGTAGAAGACGACAAAAGAGCAAAAAGTCCGTTAATGGAAAAATCTGGTACTTTAGTTCGAGTAGAGCACAGGCAAGCAATTGCAATTATTCTTAAAAGATGGATAAATTTATTTAGATCAAGTTTTATTGGGATCTTTACTGGTATTTTACCTGCTGCAGGAGGTTCAATTTCAAATATACTAGCTTATGACCAGGCAAAAAAGGCATCTAAAAACAGGTCTAATTTTGGAAAAGGTGAATATGACGGCATTGTTGCGCCTGAAGCGGCTAATAATGCAACCGCGGGAGGTGCACTTATAATGATGATGGCTCTTGGAATACCTGGTGATATTGTTACAGCTGTNATGCTTGGTGCNTTAATGATACATAATATTATACCGGGCCCAACTTTTATACAAGATGAGCCACTTTTAGCATATGGTGTATTCATAGCTTTTTTTGTTGCTCATTTTTTCATGGTTGGTCTTCAAGCTTTTTCATTAAGAATATTTTTGTTAGTGACAAAAATACCAATGTATGTATTAGCNTCAGTGATCCTAGCATATTGTGCTATCGGTGTTTTTGCTTTGCATAATGTTGTTTTTGATATTTGGGTTATGTTCTTTTTTGGAGTGATTGGTTACTTCATGAAGAAATTAGGTTTTCCTCTAGCTCCAATGATCTTGGGAGTGGTTTTAGGAAAGTTAGCTGAGCTAAATTTAGCAAGAGCTACAGGTATAAGTGATGATTTATTATTGTTTTTTTTAAGACCTTGGTCATTATTTTTCCTTATAATGGCAGTAATTTCAGTAATTTTCCCATTCTATCAAGATGCAGAAAAAGGCTCGAAATTTTCAAATATATACGTTCCAGCTTCAGTATTTGCTTTGGCTATTCCGTTACTCTTTATGGAAAGTATTACAAGATTAATAATTGCANTGATAATGATTGGTATATCTTTTTATTTTGTTTATAAGTCATTCATTAAAAACAAAGCGTTAATAAATTGATTAAAGGTATTTAGCAGATATTTCTAAACTTTTATTCCAAAGTTTATCGGCGTTTATCTTACTCATAGAAAAGTTTGATGAAGGTGAAACCTTTCCTTTATAGAAATATTCTCCAGTTATTTTATTATGCGTTTCAATTAAATATAATAAAGTTTCAGTACCTTNATTTATATTTATTCCTCCAAATTTCATAGCCAATNTAATTCCTAATTTNATAANACAATTATTATTACTACCAAAATTAGTTTGAACAAAACCTGGATGAAGGCAATTAACATTTATTTCATCTTTTTTTAATATTTGACTTAATTTTTTTGTAAATAATATATTACACAACTTAGATTTTTTGTAAGCTATCCAACCATTATAGTTTTTTGTCATTTGAAGATCATTAAAATCTAGATCTACGCCCCAATGAGCACCACTTGCAACATTTATTATTTTAGAGTTTTTTTTAATTAAATTTTTCTTGATTACAAAATGTGTAAAAAGAAAATATCCCAAATGATTTAANGCAAATGTTTTTTCTATTTTTTCTTTAGAGAGAGATTTATTGAAAAAAACAGCCCCTGCATTATTGACTAATATGTCAAGTTTTGAAAACTTATTAACTTTAAAAAAGTTATTAATTTCTNCTAAACTTGATAAATCACANTTTAAAAATGAAATATTTTTGTTNTTNGAAATNTCTNTAAGCTTTCTAAGTGCAAGCTCTCCTTTATTTATGTTTTTTCCAATTAAAATTAAATTATTNTCTNGNTTCTTGACNAAAGTTTTTGCAGCATTAAANCCTATGCCACTTGTTCCACCTGTGATTAAAATATTTTTTTTCATTTTGCTAATTTTTTAAATTCTTTAAATTTTTTTTCAGGATCAATNCTACTAAAAATTTCAGAGATCATTGCAAATCCTGAAACACCCATGNACTTAAGNTTATTAATGTTTTTTAGTTTTATACCACCTATGGCTACAACNGGTATATCTACTTTTTTTATAATTTCTTCTAANATTAATTCACCCATTGCATTTGATGCATCAGTCTTGCTNTNAGTAGGNAAAATAGGNCCAACNCCAATATAATTTATAAAATTAGGAATATTTTGAATTTGATCNAAGTNAGTGATTGATAAACCAATTTTTACTNTACTACTAATTTGATTTTTTGCNANTTCAGGNTTCATGTCATTTTGTCCTATATGTAAAATATCAACATCATTNNNAAGTTNGTTNACTACTTGTACATTATCATTAATACAAAGCTTACAACTTGTATTTTTTAATACCTGTACTATTTCCTTTGCAAGTTTTAAAAAATCAGTATCACTTGAGTTTTTNAATCTAAGTTGAAATACATCTAATCCTAAAGATGAAAAAAGACTAACAAACCTAACTAGAGCNNCACTTTTGGTTTCANANGGTAAAAGATGCCTTTCTTGAATATTTTCAGGACCTCCAATTACATATGTATTTAATTTAAATGAGTTCAATTTTTATATTTTTTTCAACCTCATCAGTTGTTAAATTATAAATNGTATCTATTAATTCNGTTCTCAGTGAGGCTGGACCTCTTACCGACTTTGACGCCTTGTCTGATGCAACTGAATATATCCCTAACATATTAGCTGTAGAAACTAAATTATCTTGATTACTTGTTAATGCAGCACCTATAAGACATGTAAGGGCACACCCGGTTGCAGTTATTTTTGTCATCATTTCNTTTCCACCATGAATAGCATAAACTTTTGAACCGTTAGTTACATAGTCAANTNCGCCGGTAACAGCTACTATTATATCATTATCGTTTGAAATTTGAATTGCAGCATCTAAGGCCTCATTTGAAGAAGATGTGCTATCAACTCCTTTCCCACTATTTGAAATACCAGATATTGAAATAATTTCAGATCCATTGCCTCTCAAAACTGTTGGTTTTAAAGATAATAATTCTCTAGCATTTTTACTTCTAAAATCACTTGCGCCTGCGCCTACAGGGTCTAAAACCCAAGGTATGCCAAGTAATTTTGCTTCATTTGCTACTTTAATTGCACATTTTTGCCAATGTTGATCAAAAGTTCCAATATTTATNGTTAAAGCACCNTTAATTGNTTTAGATAGATTTGCAAAAGATTTNGCTTCTTCAATTGCNTGAGCCATCGCNGGGGATGCCCCAATTGATAATAANATGTTTGCAGCTATNTCCATNGANACAAAGTTACTTATATTCCAAACCAATGGCGATTTTGTTTTTATTTCCTTAAGTAAGTTTCCTGCATTAGTATCTTTTAAATAATTCATACTCTCCCTCCGCCAGTATTATCTAGATCAGGTTATAAGGGTATTTCTCAGCTTATTATCTAAGCACCCCTGTTATTTATATTTATAATTATATATAACAGAAGTTTTTAATCTACATTATTTTAAATTTAGTTATGATTAATTCTTGTTTTTTTATGTTATTTATTCTCTTATATAAATGAGGAAATTTTATGATAATTAATCATGGAGTAAGAGGATCTATACCTACTTCAGGGCCTTTTACGGTCAAATATGGAGGTTCAACACCTTGTGTAGAAATTCTTACAAAAAATGTTCAGATTATATTTGACTGCGGTAGTGGGTTTTCTAAAGTTAAAATCAATGATACGAAACCAACAATAATTTTATTATCTCATTTCCATCACGATCATCTTCAAGGTCTACCATTTAATCCAACTTTATATTCCTCAAAAGAACCAATTTTAGTTGCCTGCGCTCACAAATCAAAGCTTGAAACAAAAGAAATTATTAAGCAAAGTTTTTCGCCTCCATTTTTTCCTTTTGATTTATTAAATTTGACCAACAACGTAAAAGTTGTAGAGTTTAAAGATATAGTATCTGAATTTAAATTATATAATTTTTCTTCTTTTAGTTTGATCCATCCAGGGGAGTCTTCTGGATATAGTTTAAATGATCAAGACAAAAAATTTTGTTATCTTTTAGATAATGAATTTAATAAAACACAAAAAAATAATTTAATTAAATTTTGTGAGAATTCTGACTTCATAATATGGGACGGAATGTTTACAGAAAATGAATTGAAAACAAAAAAAGGTTGGGGTCATTCCTCCATTGAACAAGGTTTAAAGTTTGCCGAAGATTTAGACTTAAAAAAATTAATAATTTCACATCATGCACCAGATAGGACTGACGAACAAATCGACAAAATTAGTGCTAAATATAAAAATTCTAATTTAATTTTTGCTCAAGAAAATAAGGAGATTAGTTTTTATGGAAAAACTTGATTTTAATGAGAACCAAAGCGTATTTAGAGTAGGAGAAAGTTCTGATAAAATGTTTTTGCTAGTTAAAGGAAAAGTTGGAATTTTCTTGCCCAAAAATGAGACAAAAGATGCAGATTTTTTTGTNGAAGAAAATGAATTGTTTGGTGAGATGGGTATTATTGACAATGAACTTCGATCGGCCTCTGCAAGGTGTGTTACTCAAAGTACTATCATTGCTATTACAAAAAAAGAATTTGATGAACAAGTTAATTCATCAAATATATTTGTTAAAGCTTGTTTGGCNGCATTGTCTCACAGATTAAGACAAGCGAATAAAAAACTTTAAATCATAACAATATAAAATTTAATTTTTATAATTTATATTTGGTAAGATATAATAATTTACCAATCTTTTTCAAAATCTTTTGAATAACAAAATCGTTTTATAGGAGTGGCTTCGCCTCTTGGAATTTGCGCAATTGGGTTAAGTTTAAAACTATCAACGCCTCTAGCTAATTGAGTTTCAAAAAAAGGCCATTCATTTAAATCCCCTTTTACATTTGTAGGAGAAAATCTCATTGTTATTCCGCATCTTCTTCTATCTGAATTATTTGGATCCGATCCATGTAGTAAAGCATCATTATGTAAAGATATTTCACCTGCTTTCAAATCCATATAAACTATATTATCTTGATCAATTTGATCTTCTGAAACTTCTTGGTCTAAAACTAAATGAGATGCATTATTTGTATGGTGTTTAAATCCATTTGATCCTTTTTTNTGGCTTCCCGAAACAACTTTCATTGCACCATTTTCTTTGTCGGTGTCGTATACTGCCAGCCAAACAGTTACTGCATTTGCAGGTTTTAAAGGCCAATATTGTGCATCTTGATGCCAAGGGACAACAGATCCACTTTTAGGCTCTTTATGAAAAAATTGACCTCCCCACTGAACAAAATTTGGGCCTAATATGTCTTCAACATAGTCTAATATCTCAGGTGTTCTGCACAAGTCATGAAACTTTTTACTAGCTTTATGCCACATATTTGTTTTATTTATATCCACGTCAGATGGCAGTCTAGAACTTAATTCTTCAAATAATCCTTGTAATTCTAAAGCTCCATTGTATGAAAAAACAGGCAAGTTTTTAACGTAACCTTGTTCTGAATATTGTTGTTTTTCTTTGTTTGTTAATCTTCTAACGTTATCACTAATCTGGTACATACAACCTCCAATAATCATTTATTATAAATCATATATGTGTTTTGAAAATAAGTATTATGAAAACAATCCTTTGCTCCTATTAGTCCATTACTTTCATTTTTACATAAATAAATTGGTATATCATTTAGATAATCGAAGTATTTATCAATTTTTAAAAACTCATCAAGAAAGATGTCTTTATTTAAAAATTTTTGCAACTTTATTGAAATTCCACCACATATTACAACACCACCAAGACTTCCATTTAAAAAAATATTATTGATGACTGACATTACTAAAATTTTATACATTTGATTAATTGCAGAAATAGCATCTCGATCATTTTTATCAGCTAAGTCTGAGATTTCGCTAGCTTGAATTTTTAATATTTGGCTTCTATTTTTATGTTGATAAAAGTTAAATAAATTTTCAATACCTCTTCCACTAACTAAATCTTCAAAACTAACGTATTTTTGAGATTTAAGAAGATATTTTAAAATTTCTATTTGCTCAGAATTACTTGGAGAAAAATATGTATTTCCACCTTCGCCAGGAATAGGGATTACATATTTGTCAATTTTCTTTAAGTTGCACACTCCCAAGCCAGTTCCTGGACCAGTCACCAAAAGAGGCGAGTTTTTTTTTGAAGTTCCATTTTTAATTTTCTTAAGGCTTAATTTTTTTAGTAAAATTTTATATTTCTTTACATCTTCTTCTAAAAGTAAATCTTTAAAAACAAAACTTTGCGCAACAAAATCATTAATTACTAAAAGTGATTTAAGTTTGAGATTTTTCAAAAGTTCAACTTTATTAAATTTAATATGATTGTTACTTAAAATAACATCATCATCTTCGCATGGTCCNGCTACTGCAATCGATATATGTTCATTAAAAATATTATGTTTTTGCTTATATGTTTTAATAATATCTTCTAAAGATTTAAAATCTGAACATAAAAAGTTTTCGATGAGACTTATTTCAGAATTAATATTTTTTTGAAAAGCCAATCTAGCATTTGTTCCTCCAACATCTGCAACAATNAAACTCATAAAAACCTTTCAAAATTTTGATTTATGTTTAGATTATCTTAGTAATAGTATGGAGATATACAATGATTAAATTTTATTATAACACTGGCCCAAACCCTATGAAGATAGCTCTTTTTTTAGAAGAGGCAAATCTNAATTATGAAGCAATTCCTATAGATACAAGAAAAGGTGAGCAACATAAAGATGATTATCTTAAAATTAATCCTAACGCAAAAGCTCCAACTATTGTAGATGGTGATAATATAATTTTTGATAGTAATGCTATACTTCTGTATTTAGGGGAAAAAACTAATAAATTCATGCCAAATAATGATTTGAAATCTAANAGTGAATTATATTCTTGGTTAATGTTTGTGGCAACTGGGATAGGTCCTTACTCAGGACAATCAGTACATTTNCAACATATGGCTCCTGAAAAAATAAAATATGCAATTAATCGATATACCTACGAAGCAGAAAGACATTATAATATTTTAAATAATAGACTTGAAAAAAATGAATATATGTTGGGTAACACTTATACGATTGTTGATATGGCTGTATGGGGGTGGACAAGAATGATTGAAAAAGTGATTGCAGTTGGAGAATTAGATAAAAGAAAAAATCTTAAGAGACTTATGGATTATATAAACGCTAGACCTGCAAGTGAAAAAGCTGAAAATATTGCTAAAATNAACAAACATAATTTTAAAATTGAAATNGATGAAGATGCTAGCAAACACATGTTCCCGCAAAATGAAAGACTTAAATAACGATTTTTAAAAACTAATCTTAATCTTTTATTTGGTATAAAAATTGTATATTCTTTAATAATTATCAATTTGGGTTAGCTATGCGAGATTGGGATACAAGAATTAGTGAATTAAAAAAAAATATAGAAGCGGCTAGAAACCGTTTCGTAATACCATTTCTTGACTCTAAATATCTAGAAAAACAAGTTGTAAAAGATATAAAATCTAAACCANCAGTTAATGAAAAATCCGAAACTAAAGAAATTGACAAAAATGAGGAAACAAAAGATTCAAAAAAAACTACAGATAAAGATACCCAATCTGTTCAACCTTCCCAAGAAGAACAAGTCA
>FUFK010427276.1_pt1 | contig 12398 bp, 6 predicted proteins | sample 1021851 | NCBI WGS metagenome assembly FUFK01 (sample SAMEA51879418, study PRJEB19060) | metagenome
CGAATCTCATCATCAAATGAAATTCTCCATGTTTCTCATACTCTCCTTTGCGAATAGAATCCGCACCATATCCCATAATATTCTCAATACCATCTGCATACACTTCGATTAGTGAATCAATGAGTTTGAGTTCTCTTTGGGACATATGTTGGTTGAACATGACATCACATTCCTCTCCAAGAATGGTGTTGTCAAAACTGAACTCTTTGTCCATAATTGTCTCCTATGTTTCACACCCCCAGCTACACCCCCATAGTGTAGTTGTTGGGGTAAAATCATATTGACCTACATAGAACAAAATATCTTTAGAATTAAATACCTTATAATTAATTCATGAAGTATATCGGTCTATATAATTATGATAGTTCTTTACGGGCGGGGAGGCAAGAACTTTCTTTAACATCAATGAAATAAACAAATGTTGTTTTTTGTTTGTTACTGCACCCCCAACTGCACCCCCAGAGGAGCTTAAAATAGCTCAAATATAGAGTAAAAATAAATAATATTTGTAAAGAAAAGTGTGCGAATTTGTTAATGTTATTTTTAAATTTATATAGAATTATAGATATGATTAATCATAAATCTAAACTCGTTTGTCCACACTGCAGTCATGAAAAAACTATCACGATGCCCTCGACTTTTTGTCAATATTTTTTAGAATGTACAAATTGCAAAACAGTTATAAAAGCTAAAGCTGGTGATTGTTGCGTGTTTTGCTCTTATGGAGATATCAAATGTCCTCCAATTCAAAAAAACTAAGCAGAGTGAGTGTGTGGCTATAGGTCTTTTTGTAAAGTGATAGGACAACAATTAGAACAAGAATAAAGTCTATGGTTTGTCATTGTCTAATAACTTGTTTGTACCAGTAAAGTAAAAGACAGTATCTTTATTTTACATACTCTTTGCTTTCTTAACTGTCTCAACTATTGCTGTTATGTCATCTGAGTTCTCAGCAATTACTTTTTGTTCTTCTTCTGGGAGTTCTTCAATAGCAGTTCTGAGTAGTTCAAATGATTCAAGGAAGTAATCTGCTTTCTCGTAGTCTTCTGGTTGTTTTTTACTCAGGAAATCAAAGTCATTTGACTGTGCTTGTTCCCTATCCCAATCTCTTATTGATTGTGGAGTATATCCAGCTAACTTAAGCATATAACAACATACATGAAACTTAACCATGTCTGACTTAGAGTTCTGCATTAAGTCTTCCAATACATTTAGTGCTAGTGGTATTCCTGAATGTAGATTCTCATATGCTGAAGTTTGTATTGCTTTCTTTAGTTTCTTCTTGAGGTAATAACCCATTTGTCTTGAGTTATTAATATATCCAACAACTTCTGCTGACTTAGTTGCATTACCTGTCTGTGCATAGTGATGAATAAATAATTGTTCTTTTTGTGTATCTGCTAGTTTCAATGTTTAAACTCCTCTTCTGCTTTCTTATGGTTTGCTATGTATTCCATGACATCAACTTTCTTCCCGTTAATGTTCATTGTGTGTATATCATCATCACTCCCCTTACCTTGAGGGTGGGGAGATGATGTATTAGTTAATATATTATTATTATTATTATTATCTTTATCTACTAAGCCAGAGTTTAATTTAGTATCTTCTAGTCTAGTCTGTTCTAGAATGTTTCCAGAGATACGCTCTGCTATTTCTTTCATTTCATCTGCTGACAGTCTAGGTTTACCAAATATTTCTTTTGTCTTCTTCCTGTTTGTTTCATCTTGCATATCAGCTACCTGAGGAAAGATTATTGTCATACTGTATTCTGATTTCTTAAACACACATAGACCTAACCTTGCACACTCAGATAATAGTTCCCAAAATTTTTTATCCTCATCATCTTTAACCATACAAGTACTTTTCCAATCTGCAATTGTCATGTCATAACCAAACGGAACTTGGTCATGGTCAAATCCTGACCTGACCCAATCTCCCATTTGGAATTCATTACCAATCTTGAGAATTAGATTAGCAAGAACTTTGAAACCAAAGCCCTCATCTTTTCTTATTGCTTGTCGTATGATAGGTTGTTCAAACCAATTGCAAGGGAGTTGGAGATACTTCATTTTAGTTCTCCTCTCTCTTGTCTGATTGCTCTGTATTATCTTCAACCCATTTATCAATGGTGTCCGCTTTCCAGACTGATACTCCATTAATTTTATTTGGTTTCGGGAACTCATTATTTCTAATCCATAACCATATTGTTGATTTGCTCAATGAGAGTTTGTCAGTTAAGTGTTTCATTCTCAATAATGATTTGCCATGTGTGTTTGTAACAACTTCCATTAATAGTCTCCTATACAAGTTTATTGAGATGATTATGTAACTATAGTGTTAAGTAATCTTTAGAATTAAATCAGTAGCAATTAATTCATGAACAATGTTATTCAAAACTTATTTTCCCGTATAGTGTGTGGACAAGACCATATACATACTCATTGCTACGGAAAGGGGGTTGGGGGTGTTTGCTATGCTCGTTTAACTTTGGTCTTTCTGGTTTTCTTGAAGTTTTCTTGTGATAGTTTCCATGCTTTATCTTTTGTCTTGATGAAGTATTCTTCAAGTAGCTTAATCTTTCTAGTGGTTGGTTTCTTAGTACTTAACAGTCCATTCTTTCTGAAATATCCTGTGTAATCTATCTCTGCATTTGCAAAGGAATCCCCATATTTATCAAGCATTTTATAGACTGCGGTAGGTGTCTTGTTGTTCTTCTTAGCAAAGTGTTCAACATGAAGATTCTTAGTTGTTAGTTCATGTTTCTTTGAATATTCTTTATCACAGATTTGGTCATACAACTTTCCACATAGCTGAAACATCTTTACTGATTGTTCACTTGCTCCTCTAGGTTTAGGTACATTGTTCTTTAACCAACCATTCTCAAATGCCTCTGCAATAATCTTCTGGAGTTCTTCTGGAATAGGTATTCCATATTTAGTTAGGTCTTTGAATATCTGTATCATCATACCCAAAGCATTTTTTGTTTTGTATTTTGAGTACTCTGAGATGTTTCTATGGGCTACTGCAAGAACACTCTTCTTATCAACCTTGCTCTTCTTTTCTGACAAAACAATTGTCCTCAACTCTGTTTCTTTGGTCATCTAACCAATCAGACCATTGATTCATCATATCAATTCGTTCATTAAGGAACAATGTTCTATTATATGCTCTACCATTCTTATCAAATACTTTATGACCCATTTGTTGCCAAATAATATCTGTTCTCCAACCTAATTCTGAGACTTCATCAAGGTATGTTCTAGCACTTGCTCTAAAGCCATGTATAGATTGGACTTTCACATCAACACCACTTCTTAAAACTCCATCTTTGAGATGTTGTTTATTTATATATCCTGTCTGTGTGTTTGCTGGGAAACAATAATCAAAGTCTCCTGTCTCTTTGTATAACTCTCTCAAGAATCCCATTACTTGAGGAGATAATGGAACTAGTCTTTGTGTCTTTCTTGTGAATCCATTAGTTATCTTAGTCATCTCATAAGTCCATGTAGCATTTGTGAAATCAATATCTTTCCATGCCATTCTTCTTAGCTCACTAGGTCTAGCAAATACATGAGGTAATAACTTGATAGCAGTTGATATAACTATGTTCTCATTGTTGTTGTAGAGGTTTGATATTACCAATCCAAATTCATCAATTCTGTTTAGTTCTGTGATAGCTGGGAATGATTCAATTGCTTTTGTTCTCTCTAGTGGGTCAAGCTCCCTAGCTTTGTTGTTTTCAATAAACTCTCTTTGTACTGCAAACTTGTAGATGTTAATAAAGTCTTGTCTCATTCTCCTTGCGGTCTCGTAATAGCCATACTCAAACTGAATCAGTTCCAGACATTCTGACAAGTGAGAGGCTTTTATTTCTTTGATAGGTAGTTCTTTAAACATTGGGAATACATAGTTATTTAATCTTCCAAGTAAATCCCTAGCCTTTATTCTGTTTTGTTTTGTCTTAACTTCTGTGTATGCCAATGCAATATCTTTGAATGATTTGTAATCTTCATCTATGAATCTTTGTTTCTCTAGTTTCTTCTCTTTGGAGACATCAATCCCTTTGCTAGTTTTCTTATACTCTTCATGACAAAGCTCCCTAGCCTCTTTGACTGTCACATCTGGATATCTTCCTAGATTTAAACTTTTCTCTTTACCAGCAATACGATATTTCATATACCAAGATTTCTTGCCTGTGGGCTGAATAACAAGATGTAAGCCTTTCCCTAAGTCATCAAAGATTTTATACCTCAATGACTTAGCTTTAAGGCTCTTAACTTTATACTCTGTTAAGGTAATTGCCATTTCTTTGATATAGCGGTTTCTCGCCCCTCAAGTCTCTCAAGAATTGTTGCGACTTTCTGAATTCAAATAAGAGAACTGCGAATCTCATCATCAAATGACATTCTCCATGTTTCTCATACTCTCCTTTGCGAATAGAATCCGCACCATATCCCATAATATTCTCAATACCATCTGCATACACTTCGATTAGTGAATCAATGAGTTTGAGTTCTCTTTGGGACATATGTTGGTTGAACATGACATCACATTCCTCTCCAAGAATGGTGTTGTCAAAACTGAACTCTTTGTCCATAATTGTCTCCTATGTTTCACACCCCCAGCTACACCCCCATAGTGTAGTTGTTGGGGTAAAATCATATTGACCTACATAGAACAAAATATCTTTAGAATTAAATACCTTATAATTAATTCATGAAGTATATCGGTCTATATAATTATGATAGTTCTTTACGGGCGGGGAGGCAAGAACTTTCTTTAACATCAATGAAATAAACAAATGTTGTTTTTTGTTTGTTACTGCACCCCCAACTGCACCCCCAGAGGAGCTTAAAATAGCTCAAATATAGAGTAAAAATAAATAATATTTGTAAAGAAAAGTGTGCGAATTTGTTAATGTTATTTTTAAATTTATATATAATTATAGATATGATTAATCATAAATCTAAACTCATTTGTCCACACTGCAGTCATGAAAAAACTATCACGATGCCCTCGACTTTTTGTCAATATTTTTTAGAGTGTACAAATTGCAAAACAGTTATAAAAGCTAAAGCTGGTGATTGTTGCGTGTTTTGCTCTTATGGAGATATCAAATGTCCTCCAATTCAAAAAAACTAAGCAGAGTGAGTGTGTGGCTATAGGTCTTTTTGTAAAGTGATAGGACAACAATTAGAACAAGAATAAAGTCTATGGTTTGTCATTGTCTAATAACTTGTTTGTACCAGTAAAGTAAAAGACAGTATCTTTATTTTACATACTCTTTGCTTTCTTAACTGTCTCAACTATTGCTGTTATGTCATCTGAGTTCTCAGCAATTACTTTTTGTTCTTCTTCTGGGAGTTCTTCAATAGCAGTTCTGAGTAGTTCAAATGATTCAAGGAAGTAATCTGCTTTCTCGTAGTCTTCTGGTTGTTTTTTACTCAGGAAATCAAAGTCATTTGACTGTGCTTGTTCCCTATCCCAATCTCTTATTGATTGTGGAGTATATCCAGCTAACTTAAGCATATAACAACATACATGAAACTTAACCATGTCTGACTTAGAGTTCTGCATTAAGTCTTCCAATACATTTAGTGCTAGTGGTATTCCTGAATGTAGATTCTCATATGCTGAAGTTTGTATTGCTTTCTTTAGTTTCTTCTTGAGGTAATAACCCATTTGTCTTGAGTTATTAATATATCCAACAACTTCTGCTGACTTAGTTGCATTACCTGTCTGTGCATAGTGATGAATAAATAATTGTTCTTTTTGTGTATCTGCTAGTTTCAATGTTTAAACTCCTCTTCTGCTTTCTTATGGTTTGCTATGTATTCCATGACATCAACTTTCTTCCCGTTAATGTTCATTGTGTGTATATCATCATCACTCCCCTTACCTTGAGGGTGGGGAGATGATGTATTAGTTAATATATTATTATTATTATCTTTATCTACTAAGCCAGAGTTTAATTTAGTATCTTCTAGTCTAGTCTGTTCTAGAATGTTTCCAGAGATACGCTCTGCTATTTCTTTCATTTCATCTGCTGACAGTCTAGGTTTACCAAATATTTCTTTTGTCTTCTTCCTGTTTGTTTCATCTTGCATATCAGCTACCTGAGGAAAGATTATTGTCATACTGTATTCTGATTTCTTAAACACACATAGACCTAACCTTGCACACTCAGATAATAGTTCCCAAAATTTTTTATCCTCATCATCTTTAACCATACAAGTACTTTTCCAATCTGCAATTGTCATGTCATAACCAAACGGAACTTGGTCATGGTCAAATCCTGACCTGACCCAATCTCCCATTTGGAATTCATTACCAATCTTGAGAATTAGATTAGCAAGAACTTTGAAACCAAAGCCCTCATCTTTTCTTATTGCTTGTCGTATGATAGGTTGTTCAAACCAATTGCAAGGGAGTTGGAGATACTTCATTTTAGTTCTCCTCTCTCTTGTCTGATTGCTCTGTATTATCTTCAACCCATTTATCAATGGTGTCCGCTTTCCAGACTGATACTCCATTAATTTTATTTGGTTTCGGGAACTCATTATTTCTAATCCATAACCATATTGTTGATTTGCTCAATGAGAGTTTGTCAGTTAAGTGTTTCATTCTCAATAATGATTTGCCATGTGTGTTTGTAACAACTTCCATTAATAGTCTCCTATACAAGTTTATTGAGATGATTATGTAACTATAGTGTTAAGTAATCTTTAGAATTAAATCAGTAGCAATTAATTCATGAACAATGTTATTCAAAACTTATTTTCCCGTATAGTGTGTGGACAAGACCATATACATACTCATTGCTACGGAAAGGGGGTTGGGGGTGTTTGCTATGCTCGTTTAACTTTGGTCTTTCTGGTTTTCTTGAAGTTTTCTTGTGATAGTTTCCATGCTTTATCTTTTGTCTTGATGAAGTATTCTTCAAGTAGCTTAATCTTTCTAGTGGTTGGTTTCTTAGTACTTAACAGTCCATTCTTTCTGAAATATCCTGTGTAATCTATCTCTGCATTTGCAAAGGAATCCCCATATTTATCAAGCATTTTATAGACTGCGGTAGGTGTCTTGTTGTTCTTCTTAGCAAAGTGTTCAACATGAAGATTCTTAGTTGTTAGTTCATGTTTCTTTGAATATTCTTTATCACAGATTTGGTCATACAACTTTCCACATAGCTGAAACATCTTTACTGATTGTTCACTTGCTCCTCTAGGTTTAGGTACATTGTTCTTTAACCAACCATTCTCAAATGCCTCTGCAATAATCTTCTGGAGTTCTTCTGGAATAGGTATTCCATATTTAGTTAGGTCTTTGAATATCTGTATCATCATACCCAAAGCATTTTTTGTTTTGTATTTTGAGTACTCTGAGATGTTTCTATGGGCTACTGCAAGAACACTCTTCTTATCAACCTTGCTCTTCTTTTCTGACAAAACAATTGTCCTCAACTCTGTTTCTTTGGTCATCTAACCAATCAGACCATTGATTCATCATATCAATTCGTTCATTAAGGAACAATGTTCTATTATATGCTCTACCATTCTTATCAAATACTTTATGACCCATTTGTTGCCAAATAATATCTGTTCTCCAACCTAATTCTGAGACTTCATCAAGGTATGTTCTAGCACTTGCTCTAAAGCCATGTATAGATTGGACTTTCACATCAACACCACTTCTTAAAACTCCATCTTTGAGATGTTGTTTATTTATATATCCTGTCTGTGTGTTTGCTGGGAAACAATAATCAAAGTCTCCTGTCTCTTTGTATAACTCTCTCAAGAATCCCATTACTTGAGGAGATAATGGAACTAGTCTTTGTGTCTTTCTTGTGAATCCATTAGTTATCTTAGTCATCTCATAAGTCCATGTAGCATTTGTGAAATCAATATCTTTCCATGCCATTCTTCTTAGCTCACTAGGTCTAGCAAATACATGAGGTAATAACTTGATAGCAGTTGATATAACTATGTTCTCATTGTTGTTGTAGAGGTTTGATATTACCAATCCAAATTCATCAATTCTGTTTAGTTCTGTGATAGCTGGGAATGATTCAATTGCTTTTGTTCTCTCTAGTGGGTCAAGCTCCCTAGCTTTGTTGTTTTCAATAAACTCTCTTTGTACTGCAAACTTGTAGATGTTAATAAAGTCTTGTCTCATTCTCCTTGCGGTCTCGTAATAGCCATACTCAAACTGAATCAGTTCCAGACATTCTGACAAGTGAGAGGCTTTTATTTCTTTGATAGGTAGTTCTTTAAACATTGGGAATACATAGTTATTTAATCTTCCAAGTAAATCCCTAGCCTTTATTCTGTTTTGTTTTGTCTTAACTTCTGTGTATGCCAATGCAATATCTTTGAATGATTTGTAATCTTCATCTATGAATCTTTGTTTCTCTAGTTTCTTCTCTTTGGAGACATCAATCCCTTTGCTAGTTTTCTTATACTCTTCATGACAAAGCTCCCTAGCCTCTTTGACTGTCACATCTGGATATCTTCCTAGATTTAAACTTTTCTCTTTACCAGCAATACGATATTTCATATACCAAGATTTCTTGCCTGTGGGCTGAATAACAAGATGTAAGCCTTTCCCTAAGTCATCAAAGATTTTATACCTCAATGACTTAGCTTTAAGGCTCTTAACTTTATACTCTGTTAAGGTAATTGCCATTTCTTTGATATAGCGGTTTCTCGCCCCTCAAGTCTCTCAAGAATTGTTGCGACTTTCTGAATTCAAATAAGAGAACTGCGAATCTCATCATCAAATGACATTCTCCATGTTTCTCATACTCTCCTTTGCGAATAGAATCCGCACCATATCCCATAATATTCTCAATACCATCTGCATACACTTCGATTAGTGAATCAATGAGTTTGAGTTCTCTTTGGGACATATGTTGGTTGAACATGACATCACATTCCTCTCCAAGAATGGTGTTGTCAAAACTGAACTCTTTGTCCATAATTGTCTCCTATGTTTCACACCCCCAGCTACACCCCCATAGTGTAGTTGTTGGGGTAAAATCATATTGACCTACATAGAACAAAATATCTTTAGAATTAAATACCTTATAATTAATTCATGAAGTATATCGGTCTATATAATTATGATAGTTCTTTACGGGCGGGGAGGCAAGAACTTTCTTTAACATCAATGAAATAAACAAATGTTGTTTTTTGTTTGTTACTGCACCCCCAACTGCACCCCCAGAGGAGCTTAAAATAGCTCAAATATAGAGTAAAAATAAATAATATTTGTAAAGAAAAGTGTGCGAATTTGTTAATGTTATTTTTAAATTTATATAGAATTATAGATATGATTAATCATAAATCTAAACTCGTTTGTCCACACTGCAGTCATGAAAAAACTATCACGATGCCCTCGACTTTTTGTCAATATTTTTTAGAATGTACAAATTGCAAAACAGTTATAAAAGCTAAAGCTGGTGATTGTTGCGTGTTTTGCTCTTATGGAGATATCAAATGTCCTCCAATTCAAAAAAACTAAGCAGAGTGAGTGTGTGGCTATAGGTCTTTTTGTAAAGTGATAGGACAACAATTAGAACAAGAATAAAGTCTATGGTTTGTCATTGTCTAATAACTTGTTTGTACCAGTAAAGTAAAAGACAGTATCTTTATTTTACATACTCTTTGCTTTCTTAACTGTCTCAACTATTGCTGTTATGTCATCTGAGTTCTCAGCAATTACTTTTTGTTCTTCTTCTGGGAGTTCTTCAATAGCAGTTCTGAGTAGTTCAAATGATTCAAGGAAGTAATCTGCTTTCTCGTAGTCTTCTGGTTGTTTTTTACTCAGGAAATCAAAGTCATTTGACTGTGCTTGTTCCCTATCCCAATCTCTTATTGATTGTGGAGTATATCCAGCTAACTTAAGCATATAACAACATACATGAAACTTAACCATGTCTGACTTAGAGTTCTGCATTAAGTCTTCCAATACATTTAGTGCTAGTGGTATTCCTGAATGTAGATTCTCATATGCTGAAGTTTGTATTGCTTTCTTTAGTTTCTTCTTGAGGTAATAACCCATTTGTCTTGAGTTATTAATATATCCAACAACTTCTGCTGACTTAGTTGCATTACCTGTCTGTGCATAGTGATGAATAAATAATTGTTCTTTTTGTGTATCTGCTAGTTTCAATGTTTAAACTCCTCTTCTGCTTTCTTATGGTTTGCTATGTATTCCATGACATCAACTTTCTTCCCGTTAATGTTCATTGTGTGTATATCATCATCACTCCCCTTACCTTGAGGGTGGGGAGATGATGTATTAGTTAATATATTATTATTATTATCTTTATCTACTAAGCCAGAGTTTAATTTAGTATCTTCTAGTCTAGTCTGTTCTAGAATGTTTCCAGAGATACGCTCTGCTATTTCTTTCATTTCATCTGCTGACAGTCTAGGTTTACCAAATATTTCTTTTGTCTTCTTCCTGTTTGTTTCATCTTGCATATCAGCTACCTGAGGAAAGATTATTGTCATACTGTATTCTGATTTCTTAAACACACATAGACCTAACCTTGCACACTCAGATAATAGTTCCCAAAATTTTTTATCCTCATCATCTTTAACCATACAAGTACTTTTCCAATCTGCAATTGTCATGTCATAACCAAACGGAACTTGGTCATGGTCAAATCCTGACCTGACCCAATCTCCCATTTGGAATTCATTACCAATCTTGAGAATTAGATTAGCAAGAACTTTGAAACCAAAGCCCTCATCTTTTCTTATTGCTTGTCGTATGATAGGTTGTTCAAACCAATTGCAAGGGAGTTGGAGATACTTCATTTTAGTTCTCCTCTCTCTTGTCTGATTGCTCTGTATTATCTTCAACCCATTTATCAATGGTGTCCGCTTTCCAGACTGATACTCCATTAATTTTATTTGGTTTCGGGAACTCATTATTTCTAATCCATAACCATATTGTTGATTTGCTCAATGAGAGTTTGTCAGTTAAGTGTTTCATTCTCAATAATGATTTGCCATGTGTGTTTGTAACAACTTCCATTAATAGTCTCCTATACAAGTTTATTGAGATGATTATGTAACTATAGTGTTAAGTAATCTTTAGAATTAAATCAGTAGCAATTAATTCATGAACAATGTTATTCAAAACTTATTTTCCCGTATAGTGTGTGGACAAGACCATATACATACTCATTGCTACGGAAAGGGGGTTGGGGGTGTTTGCTATGCTCGTTTAACTTTGGTCTTTCTGGTTTTCTTGAAGTTTTCTTGTGATAGTTTCCATGCTTTATCTTTTGTCTTGATGAAGTATTCTTCAAGTAGCTTAATCTTTCTAGTGGTTGGTTTCTTAGTACTTAACAGTCCATTCTTTCTGAAATATCCTGTGTAATCTATCTCTGCATTTGCAAAGGAATCCCCATATTTATCAAGCATTTTATAGACTGCGGTAGGTGTCTTGTTGTTCTTCTTAGCAAAGTGTTCAACATGAAGATTCTTAGTTGTTAGTTCATGTTTCTTTGAATATTCTTTATCACAGATTTGGTCATACAACTTTCCACATAGCTGAAACATCTTTACTGATTGTTCACTTGCTCCTCTAGGTTTAGGTACATTGTTCTTTAACCAACCATTCTCAAATGCCTCTGCAATAATCTTCTGGAGTTCTTCTGGAATAGGTATTCCATATTTAGTTAGGTCTTTGAATATCTGTATCATCATACCCAAAGCATTTTTTGTTTTGTATTTTGAGTACTCTGAGATGTTTCTATGGGCTACTGCAAGAACACTCTTCTTATCAACCTTGCTCTTCTTTTCTGACAAAACAATTGTCCTCAACTCTGTTTCTTTGGTCATCTAACCAATCAGACCATTGATTCATCATATCAATTCGTTCATTAAGGAACAATGTTCTATTATATGCTCTACCATTCTTATCAAATACTTTATGACCCATTTGTTGCCAAATAATATCTGTTCTCCAACCTAATTCTGAGACTTCATCAAGGTATGTTCTAGCACTTGCTCTAAAGCCATGTATAGATTGGACTTTCACATCAACACCACTTCTTAAAACTCCATCTTTGAGATGTTGTTTATTTATATATCCTGTCTGTGTGTTTGCTGGGAAACAATAATCAAAGTCTCCTGTCTCTTTGTATAACTCTCTCAAGAATCCCATTACTTGAGGAGATAATGGAACTAGTCTTTGTGTCTTTCTTGTGAATCCATTAGTTATCTTAGTCATCTCATAAGTCCATGTAGCATTTGTGAAATCAATATCTTTCCATGCCATTCTTCTTAGCTCACTAGGTCTAGCAAATACATGAGGTAATAACTTGATAGCAGTTGATATAACTATGTTCTCATTGTTGTTGTAGAGGTTTGATATTACCAATC
>FUFK010807016.1_pt1 | contig 12396 bp, 10 predicted proteins | sample 1021851 | NCBI WGS metagenome assembly FUFK01 (sample SAMEA51879418, study PRJEB19060) | metagenome
GAGATATGGAATGGTGATAAAACGAATATGCACCGACTTTGGGATGGTTTGATTCCAAACTATGCTTTAACAAAACCATTAATGTTTTTAGATGTTGAAAAAGCATCCCCAATTGAAATTGGAATGTCGCACGAGGAAAGAGTTATATATTGGATAAATGAAAATAGAGAAATTTTATTGTCTGATGCAGTTGGTTATGTGGCTAGGCAGTCATTTTTAGATCAGGCTTATTTTGAGAAGAACGTGCCAATTGCTTACTATAGAATGTCTTTTGCAGGATCTAGGCTTGCCTATCTCATTGAAGAGCTTTTAGGAAATTAATTTAAGTAAAAATAATTATTGTCAGACTCTAAATAAAGTCTATTTCCATCCTGATTCGCATCTGATATTAGCTTATAGAAAACATTTCGGCTAAGCAGCCCCCATACATTATCTTTCAGTTTAATTTTAGGATAAGGCTGATTATCAACCATAGGAACAGATAAAGGATTATTTTTTGTTAACTTAATCCATTCATCTGTATTGGTTTTAAACATAATAAAATTTTCTTCAAATTTATAATCAGTAATAAGAAAAATCTCTTTTTTTACTTTAACTAAAATTTTTTCTGAGGGCGTTACTACAAAATATTCGCCCTTTTCGTATTTAATCAGTTTTGAAAACAATTTAACCATCTTAATTCTTTCAATTTTTGAGCCGTTATAAAACCACTCAGCATCTGAATTAATTTCAAACTCAACACCTTCACAAAGTTTGGGATTCCATTTTTCAACTGGATAGTCCTCTAGCGAGAGAATATTTTCTTCTAATTTACTTAAGTCCATACATATATAATTAGTCCAATTCCAACAAATATAAGTCCAATTGAAGAAATTATTACAATCTTTTTTTGAACACTTTTTGTGAGTATGCTTCTACTTCCGAGATTGAGAAAATAGCTTAAAAACATAAACCAAAGGGATGTAGCAATAAAAAAATATAGAGAAATAAAAATTTGAAACTCTAGAGAAGTTTTTTCAGCAATGCCACCAAATAGTGATATAAAAAAAATAAAGGCTTTTACATTTAGAGCATTAACTAAAAGGCCCTCTCTAAATCCTTTAAATAAATTTTCTTCTTCTTTTCTTTGAGTAGAATTTGCCAACTCTTCGATTTCGTTATTTCTTAATCCTGAAATTCCTAAATAAAGCAAATACATTCCTCCTAGACTTCCAATAAATACGTAAAGATTAGGGATAATTTGATAAAGAATTCTAAAAGCATAAACACTAAACATTGAATGAAGAAATACTCCAAAACCGATAGCAAAAGAGGCTATAAGTGCATATGACAATCTTTTTTGTAAAGAGGTTTTAACAACATAAAAAAAGTCAGGCCCAGGAGATATAACTGCAAGAAAATGAGCAAAAGCTAATGAAAAAAATATAGAAGCACTCATAGGTATATTGGCTCTCTTTCAAGTTTAATACCATAAGTCGCCATAATGACATCAATAACCCTATTCTCAAGTTCTTTTACCTCTCTTGAGGTTGTAATTCCAAAATTTACAAACACCAATGAGTGTTTTGATGAAATTCCTAAATTATTTAGCCTCATACCTTTTAGATCTGACTTATCAATCATTTCAGCAGCGGAGAGTTTTATTTGATCTCCCTCTCTTTTGAATGTCTTCAATTTCTCTAATTTCTTATTATTTTGAAAAAATTTTTCTGACACTAATGGATTTTTAAAAAAACTTCCAACATTTGGGTAATCTGAAGTATTAGGAATTTTAGATTCTCTTAATTCAACAATTTTATTAGCCCAATTCATTGCATATTTAATATCATTAGAATCCTCTTTAATAGAAAATATTCCTGGAGAGAAGTAACTAGAATTTGGAGAAAATTTCTGATTAAGAATCAGAGTAACTTCATTTATGATTAGATCTTTATTTAATTGAAATACGCTTTTTCTATAACCAAATTTACAATCTTTGTTTAGAAAATTTACAACTTTATTTTTTTTAATATCAAAACACTCTAATTTTTTTACAAATTCTGAAATTTCTGAACCGTATGCACCAATATTTTGAATGGGTGCAGCACCAACTGATCCGGGAATCCCCGCAAGATTTTCTAGCCCAAAACATCCATTTTTAATTGTTTTAAAAACTGCCTCGTTCCAATTAACGCCTGCTCCAATTTTTACAGTATTTTTATCTACTTTAAATTTTTTATTTTTCGATTTTGCAACAACATCCTTGAAGTTTCTTGGAAAAATTGTGTTGGTTCCCTCTCCTAAAGCACATATTCTTAAGTTGTTTTTTTTGCAATGACTATTTAATTTTTTTAATTCATCTAGATTTTCATATTCAAAAAAAAGTTCTGCCTCTGAATTTAATCTAAGTGAATTTTGATGTTTGAGATTTTTTTTAATTAGATTCAATTTCAGTGATATGGTTTCTAAATTTTTCTAGATCCTCAGGTGTATCTATCCCCCAAGCTTCAAAAGTCTTTACCTCAAGAACATGAATATCATACCCATTTTCTAATGCTCTTAATTGTTCTAGTTTTTCTATCTTTTCAAGTTTTGAATTAGGCAATGAAGAAAATTTTTTTAAAAATGATACTTTATAGCCATACACCCCAATGTGATGAAACATTTCAGCCCCCTCCTCCGCTGAAAAAGGAATTTTTGCCCTAGAGAAATATAATGCTTTCCCATTATTATCAAAAACTACTTTTACTCTATTTTCATCGTCAATGTCATCGTCTTGATTAAATTTTTTACAAATAGTTGCATAGGGGTGAAGATTCACTGACATAAATTCTGCAAGATTATTTACTGCATCAACATCGATCAAAGGCTCATCTGCTTGAAGATTGATAACTAGTTCATCGTCACCCATAGATGCACTTTCCACATACTCACAAATTCGATCTGTACCAGAAGAATGATCTTTACCAGAAAGAAATGGCACACCACCAATTTCTTTAATATGCTCGTATATTTCTTTTGAATCTGTAGCAACCACTACAGAGTTAGCTTTGGTGCTTTTGCTTCTCTCCCATGTTCTCTGAATAATTGTTTTTCCATTAATTTCTTTCAGTAGTTTTCTCTCCAACCTGGTTGAAGCAAGCCTTGCAGGAATTACTATATTAAAGTTTACGCTCATTCAGTTTATCAGTAATTAATTTTGTGATGTTAACATTAAGTTTTACCTTCATTTTTAAAAACCACATATTTTTTTGTATGAGTTTCTTATCCATTCTTACTGCATCTTTTTCAGTCATAAGAATAGCTCTTTTGAAATCAAATTTAATGTCATTTTCAGAGAAATAGTGATGATCAGGGAAAAATTTATGTTCACAAGCAATACCTAGATTTGAAACACTATTTAAAAATCTTTCAGGTTTTGCAATTCCTGATATTAAATTTGCGCTTGTCCCAAACGGATAATCTTCTATTTCAAATTCATCTCCTGTCTTGATGTTTACCCAACTTGCAGGCTCTAATTCAAAAAAATCAACATTATCTTTATTTCTTCCGCTGTATAAAAACAAATCAGTCTTGTTAATTCTCTCTTTTTTATCCCTTAAAGGGCCAGCAGGAATGAATAAGCCATTTCCAAAATCCCTTTTTGAGTCTTCAACAATTATTTCAAAGTCCCTTCTTAAGCCATGATGTTGAAGGCCATCATCAGAGATAACTATGTCTGTATTTATATTTCTTTGAGCATATGAGACAGCTCTTGCTCTATCTCTGTCCACTACAACAGGAAAGCCCCTGTTATAGTGAAATATAGCTTCATCCCCTACATGTTTTGCATCCGAATCATCATTCAGCTCAACTGTTCCATTAAAGTTTCCTTTATAGCCCCTTAGAACAATAGTGGGCCTATATCCAACTGTTCTTAAGTCTTTAGCAATTTGACTAACTAAAGGTGTTTTTCCATTTCCTCCTGCAGATACATTTCCCACAACAATAACAGGAACCTCATCTACCGAAGAAATTTGTCTTCGATTAAATAAATCTTTTATAGATATTGAAAGCCAATATAAGAGACTAATTGGCATTAACAATATGTTTAATATGCCAACCCTATCCCAAAATCCTAATTTTTCAACATAGATTTCTGGTAACACTTTTTCTATTTTAGGAGTTTCTTTTTCTATTTTTTCTTGCCCCTTCCCTTGAAGCTTGTTGTAAAGCCCTTGTTGTTCCATGAGCTCATCATGTTTACCCATTTGAGTTATTCTTCCATCTTCAATTACACATATCTTGTCAGCTTTCTCAACGCTGCTTAGCCGATGCGCAATAATGAAAGTGGTTTTATCTTTAGATGCCTTTTCAATAGCTGTCTGAATAGCCTTTTCAGATTCATTGTCTAGTGCAGAAGTTGCTTCATCAAAAATTAAAATAGAAGATTTTTTAAGAAGTGCTCTAGCAATTGCAACCCTTTGTTTTTCTCCACCAGAAAGTAAAACACCATCATCGCCAATAATTGTGTCAAAACCATCTGGAAGATTTGTTATAAACTCGTAAGCGTTAGCATCCTTCGCAGCCTCATAAATTGCCTTTTCTGTTACTTCCTTTAAACCATAGGTGATGTTATTTCTTATGGTGTCATTAAAAAGAACAGGATCCTGAGAAACATAAGAAATTGCTTCCCTTAAGTCTTTAAGGTTAATCTTCCTGATGTCATAACCATCAATCGTAATTTTCCCTTCAAAGGAGTCATAAAACCTATTTAGAAGATTCACGATAGTAGATTTTCCACTTCCAGATCTCCCTACAAGAGCAATTGTTTCACCTTTTTTTGCAGATATTGATATCTCTTTTAGAACTGGATCAGAGTGCTCGAGATAAGAAAATGAAACGTTTTCGATTTCTACATTTCCTTCAAGTGTTTGTTGAAGTTTAATGCCAGATTCATGATCCTCTGGATAGCTATCAATAGTATTGAAAATATCTTCTGCAGCAGCTAGTCCTCTCTGTATTACAGCGTTTAAATTCGACAATTGCCTTATAGGCCTAGCCATTAAACCTGCTGCAGTAAAAAAAGCTACAAATGATTCAGATGGTAAATTTAATTCATCTAAGTTCGATAATGCAAGATAACTCATAAGAGCTAATGAGAATGCAACGAAAACTTGAATAAGCGGGGTAGATAAATTCAGTGTACTTTCCATCTTCAGGTTTTGTTTTAAATTCTCATCGTTTGCCCTTTTAAATCTATCTTTTTCACCATCTTCATTATTAAATGATTTAATTTCCCTTGCGCCTGTTGCAATTTCATTACTTACTTGAGTTACTAAGCCCATAATCTCTTGAATTTTTCTAGCTACTCTTCTCATTCTTTTTCCTGCAAAACTTACAACAACTGCTATTAAGGGCGTTATTACAAGCACAACAACTGTAAGTTTCCAGCTTAAATATAAAAGATATACAAATAGTCCAATAAGCAATAATCCCTCTTTAGCTAAAATTTTTAGGGCATTTGTTGCTGCCCCAGTAATTTGGTTTGTTGTAAATATGATTCTGTTTACAATCTCACCTTTGGAGGCCAGATCAAAAAAACTCATAGGCTGATAAATTAGAGAGCTGATCAATTCTTCTCTCAGATTATGAACTACTTTTAAACCAACATTAGCCATGAAGAAATTACCCATATAAAAACCTATTCCTCTAAGCACAGAAACCACTAAAAGAAATAGTGCTAACGAGATTGGACTAAGAAGTTCTGATTGATTTGAATTATTTATGTAGCTTATAACTCTTTTAAGCCATTCAACAGCTGATATATCTGCTGCTGCAAATATAAAAAAACCAATAATACTTAGTGAAAATAAACCTTTGTGTCTAAAGGTGTACTTAAGTAGTCTTGAGTAAATATTTTTATCCAACTCACTCCCCTAAATGGAAATTGATAATCTTTAAGATTGTATCAGCACGCTCTGCAAATGAAATATCATGAGTAGCATACAATACAAGACAGTCATTATTTTTTGCATACTCAAGTATAAAATCTTGAACATTTTTACTATTTTCTCTGTCTAAATTTCCTGTTGGCTCATCTAATAAAAGTATTTTTGGACTAGATGATATAGCTCTTGCTACAGCAGCTCTTTGTTGCTCGCCCCCTGATATTTCAGAAGGATATTTATGCTTAAGATTCAATATGTTTAAACTTTCTAAACTTTTGCTTATTTCTGGTGAATCCTCTCCAAAATTGGCTGCCAAACAGTTTTCATAAATAGTTAAATTTTCTAAAAGGTAATGAAATTGATATACAAATCCAAAATTATCTCTCCTAATCTTGCTTTTATAATTTTGATTTTGATCATGAAGTTCACGATCCAGTACTTTTATGGAGCCACTATTAAAATCATCGAGACCAGAAATAATATTTAAAAAAGTTGTTTTACCAGAACCAGAAGGACCAACGAGGCTGTATGACTTATTTGATTCAAACGTGAAATTCATTTCTTCAAAAACCTTATGGATTAGCTTACCTTCCCCATAATTCTTTGAAACATTCTCTAATTTAATCATTTTATAATTGAAACAGGATTTGTATTTGCAGCTTTATTTGCAGGAATAATTCCAAAAGAAATTATTAAAAAAATAGCAACAAGGTTAATTATTACAACATCTTCAAAGTGAACTATTGAAGGGAAGTATTCTAAATAATAGACATCTAAGACTGTGATGCCAAAAATTTGCGATAAAAAATTAAAAAATTCAGTAATGTTTAAAGATAAAAAAATGCCCATTAGATTTCCTAAAAAAATGCCAATAGCTCCTATGATGCCAATTAGTTGAATGAAGATGAGCTGTATTTCTGTTTTGGAATATCCAAAAGTTCTTAATATTGCAATCTCCTTTTCATTTGCTCTTATAAGATTGTTAATTGATATTAAGAGGCTGAAGATTGCAACGAGCAATATTAATGAAACGAGCAATGAGATCATCACCCTTTCTAATTGAACAGCTCTGAAAAGGCCTCCATACGAACTATTCCAGCTTATAGCCGAAATTTGATCAGATTTAAGCTTCATTAAAATATCCCTTCTAGTTTGACTCGCTTGCAAGACGTCATTAAGTTTGATTTCAATTTTTTCACCATTTTTTGGATTGAATATCGATTTAAATGATGTCTTACTAATAAGTGCATATTTTTGATCTATCTCAGAGCCAACTGAAAAAATTCCAACAATTCTAAATGGAATAATTTTTGGCATTTCTTCCAATGGATTTTCTTCATCTATTACAACAATGTTTACAAATTCATTTGGAAATTTTCCTAATTCAAGAGCTAGTCCCTCTCCCAAAATAATATTATTCCCATTCTCCAGGTTCAAAAGACTGCCAATACTCAAGAAATCTGGAATTATAGAAAGCTCTGATATTCCATCAGTGCCTTTGATTAGTGCTCCTGTAGTGATATTTTCAGAATTTAATATCGTCTCTTTTGAAAAAAATGTTGATGTTGAGCTAATGCGAGAGTCAGATGCAATTTTTTCAATTGTATCTTTTGAGCTTATGAAGCCCCCCTTCTTTTCCAGAACTATATGGGGAATTACGCCAAGAATTCTTTTCCTTAGTTCATTCTCAAAACCATTCATAACTGAAACAACTGTTATTAACACAGCTATTCCAATGCTTACACCAAGTGTTGTAAGTATTGAAAGAGAGGATAATTTATTTGACCCCTTTTTTAGAAGATACCTAAATGAAATTTTATTGAGGAATGTGATCAAGAAATTCTTTTCATTAAATCTAAGAAAGCTTTGAAAGATTTACCTCTGGGAGGCCGCATTGCTTCGAAGATTTTATCAAATTTACTTTGGTAATACACAGCGCGAAGATTACTAAAATTCAAGAATCCTTCATAACCATGATAATGTCCATATCCTGAAGGTCCAACACCTCCAAATGGTAAATGTGATTGTGCAAGATGAAACATTACATCATTAATAGTTACCCCACCTGATTTTGTATTATTAATTACAAAATCTTGCTCAGCTTTTTTATTTCCAAAAAAATAGAGACCTAATGGATGATCATGCGAATTTATATAATTTGTTACTTCATCCAATTTTTCAAAAGTCATCAATGGAAGAAGTGGACCAAAGACCTCATTCTTCATTACTTCCATGTCATCGTTTACATTCAGAATGACTTTAGTGCCCATTAAGTTAATCTCTTGATTATCGAAATTCCCCAATTCAATTACTGATGCACCTTTTGCTTGAGCATCATTTAAATAAAGTTCCATTCTTTCAAAATGATCTTTATTAACCATTGAGGTGTATGTGTCTTCTCCATCAGCAGTTGGAAAGAATTCTGCAAAAACACTTTTCAAAGCATCAACAAAATCATCTTCTAACCCTTTTTTAATGAAAATATAATCAGGCGATAAACAGATTTGTCCATTATTCAAGGTTTTAACGAATAATATTCTTTTTGCAGCAAGTTTTAAGTCTGCATCATCAGAAATTATTGTTGGACTTTTTCCACCTAGCTCCATGGTAGTAGGGACTATATTTTCCGCAGTTTGACTAAGCACCTTCTTGGCAATTCTCCCACTGCCGGTATACAGAAGATGATCGAAGGGAAGTTTTGAAAACTCCTCACCCACTTCAGGACCACCAAGAAAAATCGCAAATTCTGATTTATCAAAATATTTTTCAACTGCTTCTTTTATTAGCTGCGAAGTATTTGGAGTAAATTCTGATGGTTTTGCCATTACTGTATTACCTGCTGCAAAAATCGATGCTGTGGGATAAAACACCATCCCAACAGGAAAATTCCAAGGTGCAATAACTCCTACACTTCCTAGCGGAGAAGGAATCATATATGACTTTGCTCCGAGAAATCCAGCTCCGTATTCCGATGGCCTTTTTATCGCCTTCATCCATTTTTTTGTATTCTTAATAGAAAAATTTAGCGTTCTAAGCGTTTGAGATATTTCTGATGTAATTATTTCGTACTTTGATCTCATCTTATAATCAGCATTTAAGCTTTCAATTATTTGATCATCATGCGTTTCTATAAGAGCAACGCATCTTTTTAATCTATCTAATCTTTGTTCTAGAGATGGATGTCCATTCTCAATAAAGTTTCGTTTTTGTAAATCTAAAATATCTTTCATAGCTTTATTTAACTAAGTCAATTATACACTCTACCCAGCTGTCATTGGAGTTTAATGAAGGTACATAATCAAGTTTTTGACCACCATGTTCCTCAAAAAGTTCCTTATATTCACTACCAATTTCAACAACTGTTTCAAGACAATCTATGGTAAATGATGGCGATACAACTAATAGACTTTTTGCTCCAGACTCTGCTAGATCTTTTATTACTTTATCTGAAAAAGGCTTTACCCATCCAGAATCAAGTCTAGATTGAAAAGAAGTAACAATTTTTTTATTTGGTAGTTTGAGTTTTTTGTTTATTAACTTTGTGGTTTCAAAACAGGTGGCTTTATAACAATAGTGGTTATCACCATGAACTCCTTTCTCACAATCTCTATCCGAGCACAACCCCTCTTCATATACATCATTTAGTTGACTCACAGGCAAGCCGTGATAGCTAAAGATTACTTTGTCATACTTTTTTAAATCAAATTTTTTAATATTTTCGACAAATGCATTGATAAATTTTGGATTATCATAAAATTGGTCGATGGTTGTGATCTTTGGAATGACAGTCCATGAAGAAATCTCTTTAAATGTTTTTTCTAAAAATGAACCAGTTGTTGCAGATGAGTACTGAGGAAATATTGGAAAAAGAATAATTTCATTAAATCCTTTTTTTTCGATTTTCTTTAAAACTGAATTTATTGAGGGATTTTTGTAACGCATGGCATAAAAAACTGCATGCGATTTATTTAATTTTTTTGAGACTTTTTTGACTAAGTCCTCCATATGGAATTTTAATGGAGAGCCCCTTTTAGTCCATAACTCCTTATATCCCTTTGAGGATGAAAATGATCTTGTCGGTACAATTATCAAATTGACTAAAAGGTATCTAAGCAAGGACGGAATATTTATCATCCTTGAATCAGTTAAAAATTCGCTCAAGTATTTACCAACGTCGATTACTCCTGGGCTATCTGGAGTGCCAAGATTAAGCATTAAAAGCGCTTTTTTACTTGTATTCATTAGTTTTAAGTATATACGGATGGAACATTGTAAATGCAACTGTTATAACGCAAACAATTGCTGATAAAGAATATAGATAAAAATAACCATAGACATAAAGAGAAACAAATAATGGTGCAATCATGTGTCCTATAGGGTATGTGCTACCCAGAAGGCCTGCTGCCGAGCTTTGAAAAGACTCATCATGGCTCTGAGATAAAGCTGAAGCATAACTTGGCCTAACTATTGCAAAACCTATACCATTTAAAATTAAGGCACCTACAAGAGAAAAAATATCATTTACATATATCAAAGCTATGAATGACAAAAATGCCAAGACAGGGCCTAACAACATCATTGTTTTTAACGACTTAAATAATGGAGTTATAAATGTTTGTGTTATCACTATAGATGTTGAATATATACCAAAGGAAATGCTTACATAAACAGCTGCATCTTGTGCAGAGTAGTCTAATTTATCAAATATATAGAACCCTAAGGTTTGAAATATAATAGCCTGTGTAATGCTCATAAACGATGAAAGAACAACAAACGGCCATACTTTTTGGTCGCCAATTTTTAGCCTTTTTGGTTTGCTTAAAACTGCTTTTGTAGATTCAAGATTTCGAAGCCTAATATTTAGCTGTAAGGCTGCTAATAAACCTAACATTGAAAATAGTATGAATGGAATCTCATTATTAGCGAATCTGAAGAAGAATGCTCCAATGATCGGTCCCAATATAGTTCCTAAGACAAAGCCAGATTCAAGGTTTGCAAAAATTGTTGTTCTGTTTTTGCTAGAAGAGATTCTTCCTGCATATCCGAATAAAGCAGGTCTTGTTGCTGAACCAAATATTCCATAAACCATTCTGCAAGCTATTAGAGAAGGCAGAAGTGCAGCTGATGTAATGAATCCACGATCAAATAGAAAAATCGGAAGTATTATCAAAAACATATTAGCTGAATAACCAAGAGAACCAATTAACGCTACAGTTCTTGTTCCAAATTTATCGCTATACCTTCCCCACAAGGGAGACATAAAAAACCACGCAAAAGCTGAAACTCCAAAGACAAGAGAAACTTCTACTTCATTCAATCCCTGTTCTCTAGCGAAAATTGGTATTGAAGTAAAAACCAATGACTGGCCAAGACCAATAGTAAACATTGTAAAAAAAATCCATAGATAATTTTTTTCACTACGTGTTTTATACATTCAATTTAGAATTTAGAAATACCAATTGAACTTTTAACTTCTTCTAATAATGGCTTTGTAAATGCCCTTACTTTTTTTGCATTAGATTGAAGAATTTCCTCAAGATAATTTTCTTTAGATTTTAGTTCAGCATGTTTTTCACGTATAGGAGTTAAAAGCTTGTTTAATTCTTCGAAAACAATTTTTTTTGCATCTCCCCACCCTATTCCATCGGTAAATTTGTTTTGCAGTTCTTTTATGGACTGTTCGTCTGCAAATGAGGAGTATATCGAAGATAAAATATTATCCTCCCATTCTTTTTTCTCTCCTGGTTCTTGGGAGTTTGTTATTATCTTCATAACTGATTTTTTTAATTCATCTTCGCCTGAAAGTAATGGAATTATGTTGTTGTAGCTTTTGGACATTTTTCTTCCATCAGTACCTAAAACTGTTTTCTCTTCATTTATTACAGCTTCAGGAATGTTAAAGATATTTCCAAATTTTTTATTAAACTTTTCTGCAATGTCTCTTGTTATTTCTAAGTGCTGCTGCTGATCTTTTCCAACTGGAACATGAGTAGCATTTGGACATAAAATATCACTAGCCATTAGTATTGGATAAGAAAATAGTCCAGCTGATATTCCCTCTTCAACATCTTTTTTACCATTTTCTTTATTTAAATCAGTTGCCGCTTTGTAGGCATGAGATCTGTTTAAAAGACCTTTTTCAGCGACACAAGATAATATCCATGCGAGTTCACTCACTTCAGGAATATCAGATTGTCTGTAAAAATAAGTTTTTTCTGGATCTAATCCAAATGCTAACCAAGTTGCTGCAGTTGAAAATGTATTCTCTTTTAGAATCTTTTCATCTTTAATTTGAGTAAGAGAATGCATATTGGCAATAAAAAGATACGATTCATCATTAGTTGAATTCGCCATATCTACAGCAGGAATAATTGCTCCAAGTATGTTTCCAAGGTGAGGTGTTCCTGTGGATTGAATGCCAGTTAATATTTTGGCCATGAGAGTTATTTACCAAACAAAGATATTTTTTTTTGACCTTGAAACAAAA
>FUFK010038249.1_pt1 | contig 12394 bp, 15 predicted proteins | sample 1021851 | NCBI WGS metagenome assembly FUFK01 (sample SAMEA51879418, study PRJEB19060) | metagenome
TATACAGGTTCTAATGGAATGAATTTTGGTATTAATGATTTTGGTAAAAGTGCTCCCTACAAAGATATCTATGATCACTTTAAACTAAATTCGACAGACATAATTAAAGCAATAAAAGAAAAAATATGAAAATAAAATTAGGTATTAATGGACTTGGTAGAATTGGTAGAATGGTTATTAGATCAATTATTGAAGGTAAATATAATAACTTTGAAATTAAACATATAAACAATAGAACTGGACCTGAAGTAAGCTCAAATTTGCTAAAGCACGACTCAATACATGGAAAATTTAATTCTAAAATAAAGTTTAATAAAAATAAAATTACAATTGGAAAACATAAAATATCATTTTCTCAAGAAACTAATATCGAGAATATAAATTGGAAAAAATATGGCGTTGATTATGTATTTGAGTGTACGGGAAAATTTAATTCAAAAGATAAACTTCTAGCTCATCTAAAAAATGGTGCAAAAAAAGTTATTGTTTCAGCACCTTGTAAAAATGCTGATAAAACTATAGTTTATGGTGTTAACCAAAAATCCATAAATAAANANGATAAAATAATTTCNNCAGCATCTTGNACTACCAATTGTTTAGCGCCCGTAGTNANTNTTCTTCATNANAATTATCAAATAGAGANAGGTTTTATGACAACAATTCATGCTTTTACTACNGANCANAGATTNTTGGATAATTCTCATAANGATCCGAGAAGAGCGAGATCTGCATCACAATCAATAGTGCCAACATCTACNGGTGCATCAAAAGCAATTGGTGAGATCATACCTTCTTTAAAAGGTAAATTAGAAGGTGTAGCAATGAGAGTGCCAACTCCAAATGTCTCTTTAATCGAGTTAGTTTTTTGTACAAAAAAAGATTTATCAGTTCAAAAAATAAACAGAAGNTTTTTAGATGCNTCTAAAAAATCATTNAAAGGTATANTAGATATTACAAATGAAAAATTAGTATCAGTTGATTTCAATCACAACCCCAACTCAGCTATTGTTGATGCTAGCCTAACAAATACAATTGGCAAAAAAATGGGAAAAATATCAGCTTGGTATGACAATGAATGGGGTTTTTCTTGTAGAATGTGTGACCTAGCAGAATACATTCATAAAAAAATCTAATGAAAAGCATACAAAGCAAAGGTTTAGATTTAAATAATAAAAAAATTTTAATCAGATTAGACCTTAATGTACCGTTAAATGGTGCAAATATAATAGATTCAAACAGAATTGATAAAACTATTCCTACATTACAATATTTATTAAAAAATAAAGCAAAAATAATTATACTTTCTCATATTGGAAGACCTAAAGGAAAAATTGTAAATGAGCTCTCTTTAAAACCTGTCTGTAATGAATTGGAAAAAAAATTAAATCAAAAAATATCATTCATAACTGGCACTATTAATAAAATAAAAATTGAAAATTTTTTTAGTGAAAGAAATAATATAGTTATGCTTGAAAATTTAAGATTTTTTAAAGAAGAAGAAAGTGATGATGTAACTTTTGCAGAAAATCTTGCAAATCTAGCTGATATTTATGTTAATGAGGCTTTTTCTTGCTCACACAGAAAACATGCCTCGGTTCATTCAATTACAAAATTTATACCCTCATATTCAGGTATTCAATTAGAAAAAGAGGTAAATTCATTAATTAAAATAACTTCAAATATTAAAAGACCAATATCTTGTATTATTGGTGGGTCTAAAATTTCAACAAAAATAACTGTTATTAAAAATTTAATTGATAAATTTGATAATATAATTTTTGTTGGTGGAATGGCAAATAACATACTAAAATTTAAAAAATATAAAATTGGAAACTCAATGTATGAGAAAAATGTTGATCAAATAATTTCTGAAATTTTTTATCTATCCGAAAAGAAAAACTGTAAAATTTTTTTTCCATTGGATGTAAGCACTGGTAAAAGTGTTGATGAAAAATCTACAGTAAAAAAATTACCAGAAATATCAAATGATGATATGATTTTAGACATTGGACCTGAAACCATTAAAATGATAAAAAATATAATTAATAACTCAAATACAATACTTTGGAATGGTCCAGCAGGTTATTTTGAAAATCCAGAATTTTCAAAAGGGAGCAAAGAGATTGCTGAACAAATAATAGTCAGAAAAAAAGAAAATAAAATTTACTGTGTTTCTGGTGGTGGAGATACTGTTGCGGTCCTTAATAATTTTGGACTAGTAAAAGATTTTGATTTTGTTTCAACTGCTGGTGGAGCATTTCTAGAATTTCTTGAAGGAAAAGAGCTTCCTGGTATAAAGGCACTTAATTCATGACAGAGTTAAATCGAATAGCAAAAAAAATCTTAGAAAAAGGTAAAGGAATTTTGGCTGCTGATGAAAGCACTGGCACAATGACAAAACGTCTTGAGTCAGTTGGGGTATCTTCAAGCCCTGAAAACAGACTAATGTTTAGAGAGTCACTTTTTTCTTCTGAAGCGATGAGAAGTTTCATTGGTGGGGTAATTTTATACGATGAAACAATAAAACAAAAAACTTTAACGAATAAAAAAATTCCAGAATTAATATCTAGTTCTGGTGCCATTCCAGGTATAAAGGTAGATACTGGTGCAAAAGTTCTTGCTAATTCAACTGATGAGAAAATTACAGAAGGTCTAGATGGGTTAAGAGAAAGATTGAAAGAGTATTATAAATTAGGTGCTAGGTTTACTAAATGGAGAGCTGTGTATTCAATTTCGGATATTTATCCAAGTAAACTATCTATCCATTCCAATGCACATGCTCTTGCGAGATACTCTGCACTAGTTCAAGAATGTGGGATGGTCCCAATTGTAGAGCCTGAGGTTCTTATGGATGGTAATCATAGTGCAGAAGAATGTTTTAATAAAACTTCTGAAGTAATTAAAAAATGCTTTGATGAACTAAATAAACATAAAGTGGATCCTGGTGGTATAATTTTAAAACCAAATATGATTTTACCAGGATCAGTTTCTAAAAGAGAAGTAAATACAAAAACAATTGCAGAACTAACTTTAAAATGCTTAAAAATGTCAGTACCATCTGAAGTTCCTGGAATTGCTTTTTTATCAGGTGGACAATCAGAATTTGAAGCTACGAAAAACTTAAATAGTATTAATTTAATTAATGATACGAATTTCATAATGACTTATTCATATGGCAGAGCATTACAACAAAGTGCTTTAAAATTTTGGGCAAAAGATATTCGGAATGTCAAAGGTACACAGGAAGTGTTTAATCATAGAGCAAAAATGTGCTCGTTAGCTTCTAGAGGTAAATGGTCAGAAGATCTTGAAAAAATTTAAAAATTCAAAAAAAAAATTTATATATTTAATATCGCCAAATATAATTAATAAACATAGCTTTTTTTTACATTTAGAAGAAATTTTTAAAACAAAAAAAATATTATTTTTTCAATTAAGATTAAAAAAAACTTCGAAAAAAAAGATTTTAAGTATTGGAAAAAAAATTAAAAAAATTTGTAGTAATCACAAAGTAAAATTTATAGTTAACGACGATCCCTTTTTGGCAAAAAAAATTAATGCAGATGGATGTCACATTGGACAGAAGGATATTTCTTTTCAAAAAGCTAGAAAGATTTTACGTCAGAAAATTATTGGGGTAACTTGTCACAATTCAAAAAAATTGATTAAAAAAGCTATTATAAACAAAGCTGACTATATTGCTATTGGAGCCTTCTTCCCAAGTAAAACAAAAAAAACAAAATTTAAAGCAAATTTAAGTCTTTTGAAATACACTAAAAAAATTACAAAAATACCAATTATTTCGATTGGAGGAATAAACCTTAATAATTACAAAAAACTCTTATTGAATAAATCAAACTTTTTAGCTATCTCAGGCTACGTTTGGAAAAATAAAAAATACAAACCCAGAGAAGCAATAGAAAAGTTAATATGAAAATTACAGCTAACGAAATTAGAGTGGGAATGCTTTTGGAATATAAAAACGATTTATGGGAGGTTTTGAAAACACAACATGTTAAACCTGGCAAGGGTGGTGCTTTTGCACAAGTAGAAATGAAAAGCATAAATAAAAATACTAAATTAAATGAAAGATTTAGATCAAGTGAGACTATTGAAAAAGCATCAGTAGAAGAAAATAAATTCAATTATTCATATGAAGATGAAAGAAATTATTATTTCATAAACTCAAAATCTTTCGAGCAAGTTGAAATTAAAAAAAATATTGTTGGAGATAAAGGTAAGATGCTCAAAGAAAATTTAGAAGTGACTATTAGTTTTCATAACGAGAGTCCAATTATGGTTCAGTTACCTAATCAAGTATCTTGTAAAGTTACTATGACAGATATTGCTTTAAAAGGACAAACTGTATCTTCCTCATACAAGCCTGCAACCTTAGAGAACGGTATTAAAATTCAAGTCCCACCATTCATAAATGTTGGAGATGAGATTATTATTGATACACGAACATCTGAGTATGTAAAAAAAATTTAAAATTCAATGAAATCTATTTCAGCTAACTTAAATATTATGATTAAGGCTTGTGAAAAAGCCTCAAAATCTTTGATAAGGGATTTTGGTGAAATAGAAAATCTCCAAGTTTCAATGAAAGGACCAACAGACTTTGTTACGAATGCAGATAAAAAAGTTGAAAAAATTTTAATTGACGAACTATCTAAAGCTAAAAAAAAATATTCTGTATTGAGTGAAGAATCTGGTTTTATAAAGAATGATGATAAAGATAATGTTTGGATTATTGATCCAATAGATGGAACAACAAATCTTTTTCATGGCGTTCCTCATTTTTCTATATGTATAGCTTTACAATCTTATGGAGTAATTACAACTGGGTTAATTTTTGATCCTATAAAAGATGAAATGTTTTATGCAGAAAAGAATAATGGATCTTATTTAAACAACAAAAGAATAAGGGTATCTAAAAAAAAAAATATCATTGAATGTTTATTTGCCTCAAATGGTAAAAAATACAGAGGTGTGGAGCTTACTTGCAGAAATTCAGGTAGTGCAGCGTTGGACATGGCTTATGTAGCTTGTGGTCGATATGATGGTTTCTTTCAAGAAAAATTAAACCTTTGGGATATAGCACCTGGAATAATTTTGATAGAAGAAGCTGGAGGAGTCATTAACAAGGCAGATACGAAAAAAATAAATGATATTGAGGTTGTCACATCTAATCCAAGTATTAATGAAAAAATGCTTAAAATAATAGATAAGTTTTAATTGTTTTATAAAATTCATTTGCTATAAGTCACGTTATGAAAAAAAAGATACACCCTCAGTACCACAAAATTAAAGTTGAGATGACTGACGGTTCGCAGTTTGAGACTAAATCAACTTGGGGTAAAGAGGGAGATATACTTAAGTTAGAAATTGATCCAAAATCGCATTCTGCATGGACAGGTGGAAAACAGAAACTTTTAGATAAAGGAAGAGTAAGTAAGTTTAATAAAAAATTTCAAAACTTTAGAACAGATAAAAAATAATGACAAATGGACTATTAATGCCTATGGCCACAGCTGTTTGGCTTGTTGAAAATACTACTCTTACTTTTAAACAAATTGCAAATTTTTGTAACCTACACGAAGTAGAAGTTCAAGGTATTGCGGACGGAGAGGTTGCTAAAGGGATAAAGCCCTATAACCCCATTATGGCTGGGCAATTAACTCGGGAGGAAATTAATTTATCATCCAAAGATGAAAACAGGCCATTGGAAATAAAAATTAGTGATATTGAGATTTCTAGTCAATCAGAAAAAACAAAAAAATATGTTCCATTATCTAAAAGACAGGATAAACCAGACTCAGCTTTGTGGCTTTTAAAAAATCATTCACAATTAAAAGACTCTCAAATTGCAAAGTTAGTAGGTATAACCAAAAATTCTGTTACATCTATAAGAAATAAAAGTTATTGGAATTTTAATAACCTAACTCCCAAAGATCCTGTTTCTATAAATTTATTTACCCAAAAAGATCTAGTGCTGGCCCTTGAAAAAGCTGAAAGACGTATTAAAAGAGAAAAACGTGATAAAGAAAAAGCAAAACAAGCAAAGAGTGATAAACAAATTTTATAGACAATAAATTTTTAAAGTGTTATTACACCAATTTTTTGGAGGTAGTTATTAAAATAGAAGTAAAAGATAATAATGTTGAACAAGCTCTTAGAGTTTTAAAAAGAAAACTCCAGAGAGATGGTTTTTTTAAAATAATAAGATTGAAAGATACTTATGAAAAACCATCAGAAAAAAAGAAAAGAATACTTCAAGAAAATATTAAAAGAGTTAAAAAGCTAAATAAGCTTAAAAATAGAATCTGATACCGCGGGGTGGAGCAGTCTGGTAGCTCGTCAGGCTCATAACCTGAAGGTCGGCGGTTCAAATCCGTCCCCCGCAACCAATTAAAAATTAACATACATATAATTTTTGATAATCCTCATCAAAATAAAAATTAAGTAAAAAATATATGGATAAATAAGATTAATTTTTTTTCTAAAAAAGGCTTTGCTTAAATCTGTATTCATTAAAGTAAATAATAAAATCATTAATAATGGATCATAATATTTATGGTAAATTGTATTTTGGATATTTGAAACAATTAAAATAATAAATATTAAAATATTATTTAAGTTTTTTTTTGAAAAAAACAAAATCAGCCCTATTGATAAAAAACTAAAAAAATAAAAAATAAAATTATTTTTAAATAAATAGTTTGAAGCCTGAAAAAAAATACCACCACCTGTAAATCGCAAAGAATAATCAAAAAATATAATATTAACTCCTACAAAAGCAAGAATAACTAAAATATTTTCTTTAAAAAAATTGAATATTTTTACGATTAAATTCTTATCAATTAAAAATGGTGAGCAGTGAAACAAGATAATAGAGCTTATTATCAAAATTTTATTTGAAAAATTAAAATTTAGTCCTATTGGATTGTTTTCATCTATACCTGCTGTGCGCACTGTCAGAAAATTTATATCTAAATAAAATAAATAATAAAGTGCGGGTAGGGATAAAATAAAACAAACTAAACAAATAAAAACAATAAATAAAAAATTATGATTTTTAAAATAATGATAAAAATAATATATTATAAATATTGAAAAATTTGGACTTATATAAGAAGAGATTATTAAATAAATTATATTTTTCCATAAATTTAAAATTGAGTTGTTTTCACGATATTTAATAAACTCATAAATTGATAATACAAAAAAAATTAATCCTATTATTCTTGAGCTTGGCCAAATAGCAAGTGATCTAAAAGTTGGTGAAAGAAAAATTGAAAAACTTAACATTAATAAAATAATTTTTTCAACTTCTTTAAAATTGATCGTTAGACATTTATAAAAAATATAAATCAAAAAGATAGATAGGTTTAAATGTAGAAATCTTATTCCATCTATTGTGAAACCTATTTTTTTTAATAAACTTAAAAATATTAAATATACAGGTGAGTGTCTGTGTCCATAAATTTCATAATTCAAAAGTGTTTGTTTAATATTGACTGATAGGTCATTTATTGGTGGTAGATCAGTGCCTATCCAATCACTTTTGGCTCCAAAATTAAGATTTTCATCAAAATAAAATCCAAAAAGTAACGATATATATAAGATTAAAAATATGAAAAAAATATTTTTATTTTTTAATAAATCATTCATTTAATTTACATCAGAAATTAAATTTTAAATTTTGACTTTTTGCTATCTATTAAAAACGTTTTAACTGTATCAATTGTCAAACTTTTAAAAGTTTTTCCAAATTTTTCAATTTTTTCAATTATTGCTGGAGGTACTGTAATAATCTGACAATTTAGTTGTTTTGCTTGGATATAATTATAAGGTTCTCTAACACTAGCCCAAAGTATCTCAACATTTTTGTACTTTTTTGCGAATTTTAAACTTCTTTCAAATTCAGGTACTGGATCTTTTCCGGTATCCCCAGCTCTACCAGCAAAGATAGAAATTATTACCTTTGTTTTTTTATTTATTTGTTTTAAAATTTTTAAGGTCTGTTCGGAATTATAAACTGCGGTAATATTTAACTTAATACTTTCTTTATTGAGTTTATTTATAATTTTTCCACTAAATTTTCCTCTTGAATTACAAAAAGGTATTTTGACATAGACATTTTTTCCTAGAGAATTTAGTTTGTAGGCTTGATCCAACATATTGTTATAATCATCAGCAAAGACTTCTAATGATACAGGTTTTTTTGAACAAACTTTTAGAATTCTTTTACAATATTCTTTATAATTTTTTGCTCCAGCTTTTCTCATTAAGCTAGGGTTGGTTGTAAAGCCTTTTACTATTGATTTTTTATTGAATTTTCTAATTTGCTTTATATCTGCGATATCACAAAAAATTTTTGTGCTCAAACTTTATCCTAAAGGTTTTTTGTTATTTCTTCAGTCATTTTTTTTGCATCTGCAAATAACATTAGAGTATTTTCTCTATAAAATAAATCATTATCAATTCCAGCATAACCTGGTGACAAACTTCTTTTTACAAATAAAACAGATTTTGACTTTTCTACATCTAATATGGGCATTCCATAAATTGGACTTTGTGGATCTGATTTGGCAATAGGATTTGTAACATCATTTGCTCCAATTACATAAGCAACATCACAATTTGCAAAATCATTATTGATATCCTCTAGCTCAAAAACTTCATCGTATGGAACATTTGCCTCTGCTAATAAAACATTCATATGACCAGGCATTCTACCTGCAACAGGATGAATAGCATAAGATACTTTAACTCCACTCTTTTTAAGTGAATCAACCATCTCTCTCAATGCATGCTGAGCTTGGGCAACGGCCATTCCATAGCCCGGGACTATTATAACTGATGAAGCATTTTTCATTAAAAAAGCTGCATCATCTGCATTTCCACTTTTTACTGGTCTTTGTTCCTTCGTTGATGATTTAGAAGTATCGTCCGTTGCGCCCCATCCTCCTAAAATAACATTGAAAAAAGATCTATTCATTCCTTTACACATTATGTAAGAAAGAATTGCACCTGACGATCCTACTAACGCACCTGTGATTATTAAAGCAGTATTTTCTAATGTAAAACCAATACCTGCAGCTGCCCATCCTGAATATGAGTTTAACATTGAAATAACGACCGGCATATCAGCTCCACCTATTGGTATAATTAATAAAACTCCGACTAAAAATGAAACACCAATTATTGTCCAAAAAATTGGATCTGATTGGGTTTTGCAAAGAATGAAAATCATCACAATCAAACTTATACCAAGTACTAAGTTTAAGTAATGTTGGCCAATAAAAGTTATCGGTGAACCCGACATAATTCCTCTTAATTTTAAAAATGCGATAATTGAACCAGTAAAAGTTATTGCACCAATAGCAGCTCCTAATGACATCTCAATTAAGCTTGATATTTTTATATTTCCTGGAGAACCTAAGTTAAAAACATCTGGATTTAAAAAAGCTGATATAGCTACAAATACTGCTGCAAGACCAACCAAACTATGAAAGCCTGCGACCAATTCCGGCATAGCAGTCATGGGAATTTTAAATGCAATAAATGCTCCTAGCGCTCCCCCTGCTATTAAAAAAATAATTAAATATATAAATCCAATTGAGAAATTTCCTACCGAGATCACGGTAACACTTATTGCAATAATCATTCCAATGACTCCGTATAAGTTACCTTGTCTTGATGTTTCAGGTGATGAAAGTCCTCTGAGAGCTAAAATAAATAATACTCCAGAAACTAAGTAAAAAATTGCTAATAAATTTGCTGACATGATTATTTATCTTTTTTCTTCTTCTTGTACATTGCTAGCATTCTCTGGGTTACCAAAAAGCCACCAAAAATATTTACTGCTGCTAAAATTATAGCTAGATAACCAAATATACTGGCTGTATCAAAAACTTCGTTAGAATTTCCAGCTAATGATGCAATTATAGCACCTACTATTATCACTGATGAAATAGCATTTGTTACTGACATTAAAGGTGTATGAAGAGATGGAGTAACACTCCAAACGACATAATAACCCACAAATATAGATAGAATAAATATACTTAATCTGAATATAAAAGGATCTATTTCCATAATAACTTATTTTAACAATGTATTTTTTATAATTTCATCCTCTAAATTAATATTAATTTTTTTATTCTCTCTATCATAAAGATTTGAGACAAAATTAAATAAATTTTTTGCATAAAGATTTGATGATGATACTGGAAGCTTATTAAGTATATTTTTTTCTCCCATTATTTTAACACCATTTTTATCAATTATTTCACCAACTTTTGTATATGCTGTATTTCCACCTTGAATAGCAGCTAAGTCATAAATAACTGAACCAGATTGCATATTTTCAATCATACCCTCTTTAAGAATTATTGGTGCCTTTTTTCCTGGTATCAGAGCAGTACAAATAACTATATCAATTTTCTTTAAGGTTTCAGATAAAAGTTCTTCTTGTTTTTTTTTAAAATCTTCAGATGCTTCTTTAGCATAACCACCTTCCGTCTCAAGGTTTTCTGATCCCTCAACAGTTAAAAATTTACCTCCTAGACTCTCCACTTGTTCTTTAGAGGCCATTCTCACATCGGTTGCAAAAACAACTGCACCCATTCTTTTTGCTGTAGCCACAGCCTGCAATCCAGCTACACCTGCGCCAACCACTAAAACTTTTGCAGCAGGAACAGTTCCAGCTGCTGTCATCATCATCGGTATCGCTTTTTCAAAAAAAGCAAATGCCTCAATCACAGCTTTATAACCTGCGAGATTTGCTTGGGATGATAAAATATCCATTGATTGAGCTCTTGTAATTCTTGGAAGTAATTCTAAAGAAAATATATTTATTCCTTTGGATTTTAATTTTTCAATTTTATCTTTATTTTGAGAATAGTTAAGAGAGCCAATTAAAATTTTTTCTTTATTTAAAATTGAAAAATCATTTTCATTAATCAAGTCTAACTGAATTAAAATATTTGAATTTTTCATTACTTCTTCTTTTGATGGAAGAATTTTGGCACCAGCGTTTTTAAAGGAATCATCGCTAAAACCTATATGGTCGCCATATCCTTTAACTATATTCACCTCTAGTCCAAGGTTATTATATTTTTTAATTACGTCTGGCACTAACGAAATTCTCTTTTCTAAGTCTTTATTTTCTGAAATAGATCCTACAATCATGTAATTTTTACAATAAAAAAATTGCCATGAGAGCCAATACACCAATTACAGCTATAGTTCCCCAAAGTACAAATTTTGTGAAATTGTCCCAGGTTTTTTTATGACTCTCGTTATCCATTTATTTTTGTCTTGCTTTAAACTTTGGATTTTTTTTATTAATTATGTAAACTCGCCCTCTTCTTCTTACTAATTTAGAGTTAAGATCNCTNGATTTTAGTGATTTTAATGANCTTTTTATTTTCATAATTTCAGAACTTTTACTTATTTAAATTTATTTGGTCAATAAAAGAATTGTTGCATCAGCATATAAAATACAGAATAATTAAACAAATGGACTTTAGTATAATTATTAATACACATAACCAGTCAAAGTTCTTGAATGAATGTATAAAAACTTGCTTAAATCAAAACTACTCTAGTTATGAGATAATTATTGTTGACACTTCGAAAAGACCTTCGAAAAATACTTATAAAAATACAAAAAAATTAAAATATTTTCATATTAAAGAAAAGTTTAAAAAATTTCCTGTTTTAAATCAAATGCATCAAATTCAATATGGGTTTTCTAAGTCTAAAGGAAAATATATTTGTCTCTTAGACGGGGACGATAAATTCTCAAATTTAAAGTTAAATAATTTATCAAAAATATTTGGTCAAACTAAAAATAAAATTGTTCAAGATGTTCCGTATTTATTCTCAAATACCTTCGAAAAAAAAAGTAAAATTAAATTCTATAAAAATAATATTTTTTTTAAGAAAATTTTAGTTAGTTGGCCACAAATTTTTGGAACGAGCACAATATCTTGTAGTAGAGAAATACTCTATGAATTTTTTAAGAAAGGAAAACCTTTTTGTTGGAACTATTTAGCTATAGATATAAAATTAATATTATTTGCTCACACACAATTTGATATGATTTCACTACAAAAAAAATTAACTATGAAGAGGGTTCATAATGCTAATTTAGATAAAACCTTCTCAAATTTAATATCTACTTCATTTTTGAAAAGACGAAAAATGCAAATTGAATACGACTTTTTTTTAAAAAAAAAAAATATCATTAATTTAGATTATCTTATTACAAAAATAATTAATTTGATTTTATAGCCTGGCAACGTCCTACTCTTCCATGTCTTAAGACAAAGTACCATCGGCGCAGAAGGGCTTGACTTCCGAGTTCGGAATGGGATCGGGT
>FUFK010068474.1_pt1 | contig 12394 bp, 7 predicted proteins | sample 1021851 | NCBI WGS metagenome assembly FUFK01 (sample SAMEA51879418, study PRJEB19060) | metagenome
GCGCTGGCTGCTCGAATGCAGGCAATTCCGACGGTTCATAACTTGGCAAGGGAGTTGTATCCCATGCTTTGTTCGATGGAGTCTCGACCAAATCTGGCGGTGAACGACGAGTGATGAGCAGGAACGATGCCAACATGATCACCAAACCAACGAGTCCTAGAATAACAATCGACATAGTTTTAGAGACACCCAATGTATCACTGAACTCTTCGATGAATCCTTCAGGGGGCGGCTCTGCAACATCGATGGTAAGCGTAAATGTGTCCGTCGAAAGATCGTCATCGGTTACTGTGAGGTTGATGTTCCATGTGCCTACTGGTAAATCGGTTATCGATACAACAGGCCCAGTTTCACCAAGGTCATTCTCACCTCTCCACTCAAATTTCCAAACATAGAGCATGTTCAGCAGATCTGAATCTGAGTCCGTTGTCCCATCGGATGAGAGGTTGAGCGTATCGCCCTTCACGAGGTTGTTAAGTGATCCATTGGCGAACGAAATCTCTGCGACTGGCAGGATGTTCTGAACTTTGACAACAGCCGAAATTGAAGCCATGGCACCATCGTCGTCCTTCACCCATGCCGTAACGGTTCGGAACTGGGGGTTGCTGCTCTCCCATATGTACTCAAAACGGGTTCCACTTACATCGCAGTCATTGTTCAAGGTGCCATCGAGGTCCGCATCACGTGTTCCGTCGATATCCCAACAGACTTCCAGTGAATCCATGTCTGATGGCGTATCATCAACAGCGACGTCAAAGACCACTTCCTCGTCTTCATCAACCGTGAGGCCGTTGTTGACAGCGTTGAGGAAATTCGCTTCTGCTGTCATGGTTGGCGGTACGTTGACAATCGTGACCTTTGCGAGCGATGTGGAAGAGGTCGCTCCGTCGTCATCAACAGCACGAACTGAGATGATGTGTTCTCCAGACGTTGGCCATGAGGTTGAAACATCGGAGGCTGAACCATCAGTGGATACGGTAAGATTGTCGAGAACATCACTCAGGTTCCAGTCGATGATGAGTCCATCACGATCGTTGAGTGTGTCATCACCTTGAGCACGTAGAATGACGGTTTGATCCTCTTGAAGTACCCAGGTTCCATTCGCATCGAATGGTGTGTTTACGCCTGCAATCCAAACGCCAATTTCTCCGATGGTTGGCGCAACATTCAGAACTTCAATGGATGAAAGCACTTCGGTTTCTTCACCATCATCGTCGGTTGCGATGGCACGGATTGGCATCGTTCCCTCCTCAAGTGGCGAAAACGTACACGTCGGTTGCGTTAACCCTTCAAGACAATTCAAATCTGGCCAAGAAACACTGACCTGCTGGCCCGATGGCGAGACCGTATCAATATCACCGCTATCACTGGCATCGATGGTGATGGAGGATTCGACAGCAATTTCCGGTGGGTGGCTGAGGTTGATGTACGGTGCTCGATTCAGGATGGTGACATTGCTGACCAAAACAGTTGAGTCAAGTTCATTGTCGGTTACAATGGTTCGCAATTCCCAGTCACCGTCGTCAGACCAGTTCCAACTGATAGCACAATCTGGCGTTGTAATGACATCGACAAGACCTGGACGTGATTCAATTTCAAATCGGCACTCGACGTCTCCACCATCAGGGTCAAAGGAAGAACGGGCGTCAATGAAGACGTCCTCGAACGTGTAATTCCCAGTGTCGATGGTGATGGATGCGTTCGGAGCACGGCCGATGAAGACGTCAACAGTAGCTTGGTTGTTGCTTCGATTGGCGTCCCCGGTGATGAGCTCATCGGGATCTACGGTGAAGGTCAATGTCTGGTTGCCGATGGTGGAATCTTCAGGAACAATCCAGTCGATGACAATACGTTGCTCACTGTACGCCTCGATGGATGGAACAGCCTGTCGGCTCGAATCACCATCGGGCACAACAATTTCCATTTCTGTTGCAGGAGATGGCAAAACACCTCTGTTTTGGGCTGGTAGAGAGAAGGAGAGTTCGTCACCGGGCAAGGCGTTGTAACCAATCGATTTTGAGAGGGTCGCAACCTCGCCATCGCGGGTTCGTGTCACGATGATCGAGTCTTCTTGGGCAACCAAATCGATACCTACAACAGACAAGTCGATGACAACCGTGGTAACGCCAATAATTTCCTGAACTGGATCCCAGACAATCACGCCGTTGCTGCTAAAATCATCGCTAGCAATGGTGTCATCGACGACATTTGAAACGTTGATTGTCTCTTCAATCTGCCCGCTGCTGTTGGTAATCGGATTGATCAACGTTCCCGCCATTTCGTAACGCAATTGCAGGTTTTTGTTGACCTCTGGTATGCCGTTTGGAGCAACCGAGTAGGTTGCGTAAATCTTTGATTCTGAGTCTGGTAGCGTTGCAATAAATTGAGTTTCAACTTCAATGTCGACGTTCCTGTCACCTGGATTTTTTCTCTTGTCCACACCAAACGAATCAACGGGTTCGTAGTCCTTCAAAAGCCAATCAATGGTAAAGCCAGCAGCGTTTGAGATTCGAATCCAAGAGTTGAATCGAACAGCGGGACAATACCAATTAAAACCAGCACTTACACCTGTAGCGTTCCATTCGTTGATTTTGTATGAATCATCGCATCCTTCGTACTTGATGTTCTGTCCATCTTCTGTAGGAATTCCATCCTTGGTGACCTGCCAGGATGTATTTTCAGCGCCTTGAGTATCAAACGTGGTCGGGTCGAAGTAATCAGATGAACCACTTACACTCGTGCCTGACATGAAGGGCATGTACCATTGATCGCCCGTCCTCATTGGGAAATCGTACTTTTCTTTTGGCGGGTCGTAATAGGTATCGAATGAGATTGTGGCGAGATTCTGAGATAGGAAGCCAAGATTGAATGGTGCAAAGTCAACGTCCAATTCAAACTCCGAATTGATGACTGCAAGGTCTCGGACACGAACAATATCTTCGCCAGTGTAATCGATGTCAAGACGTCCGCTAACACCCTCAAGGTTGGCACCACTGTTTCCTGATGAAAATTCTCCCTCTATGAGCATCTTGTAGGCAAGCGTCTGAACTCCGTCAACATTGATGAAAAAGATGTCATCAATTTCGTAAACAGTATCCCCTGTGAGTGTATTGAGGCTTGCAGACACGTTGGCTTGCGCCAGCAGTTGAGAGACATCAAATTGTGTCTCATAGGTCCACTTGTCGCCGATGCGCCAGCTTGGGACATCGGTGGAACTTGTAGTGCCCGAGGATTCCTCAACGATCGGTAATTCATCAAGCAGCAGTTTGTTGTTGTCGACAAAGTGCACAGTGGATGAGCCTGCCAAAAGGAACAAAACAAGCAATGTCAGTAAGCGGTTCGCCATGTTTGAATGTCTGCTTCCTTGTACTTAGGAATTGTCAGCCTGCGAGTCGAGCCATTGCTGGCCATAGTGTTCCCACTGTTCCATCGTCCACCCCTCGGGCAATCCGCCTTCTGGGAGAGGGGGTCCAGTTGTGGGTGCAGGGGTTACGTTGACTGAATCAAAGGCCCGTTCAACAGGTGGATCTTGTGGTCGGTTGCGACGTGCTGAGATTTCATGCGGCATCAGACCNACTNCCTCATCGCTGAAAATTGCGTTCTGCTGTTCGTCAAGCCGATCCATGGCCCGTTGTTGTCGCCCTGAGCGTCGCCGGCGGGTCATCATGCCAAGGACAAAGAGCATGAAGGCGAGCAATGAGAGTTGAGCAACAGGATTGGCTTCATCACCTATGAAGGCAGCCCCCAATTCTTCCACAATGGTGCGTTCAGGGGCACCGATCTCAACATTGATGACTCGAGTTCCGGGCCGTTCTGGATTTTCGTCCCAGGCAATGACTCGGATTGTATACGATCCTTCACGGGTGAATACATGCTCGATTTGTTTACCAATTTTATCGGCATCGTTGTCTTTGACACCATCGCCATTGCTGTCTACGGATGTGTCGAGATCCCAAACGACCGTGATTTGGTCGAGATCGTTGATGGAATCCATCGTTCCAGTCGCATCTAAAAGACATGCTTCGAGGGCGTTGCAGACAATCTCCTTGGTTCGAACGATTGGTGGGATGTTGAGTACTTCGATGGAGAGAATCTCACTGACACGCACGCCGTCGTCGTCGGTTACGTGATAGATGACCGTGTGCGTTCCGCTTGTGTTCCAGTGCCAGACCAGCTCATCGCCAACCACATCGCAGTCATCATCGGCACCGCCGATATCGTTGGAATCGAGACCGGGATCAACGTCCCAGCAACGGATCAATGCATCATAATCAGACGGTGTATCGGTTGCATTGCCGACCAATCGAACCTCTTCTCCTTCTGCGAGGGGGAGGACTTGTTCCAGTGGCTGAACGACTGGTGGAACGTTCGCAACACTTACCCATCGCTCGTACGTACCGCTACTGGCCCCTTCAGAGTCACTTACTTCGAGACGCATACGGTGGAGGCCAGATGTCTCCCACATCATCTCAAATTCCGAAACACGTCCGTCGAAGGTTTTGATGAGATTTGGTTGTGCATCATCCGGCCACCACCGGTGGGTTAGGCCATCCAAATCATCGATTGAATCAAGCGCCTGGCCACGAAGATTGACCATTTGGTCCTCTTGAACATGCCACGTTTGCTGGACATCAAGCGGTAGGGGGCCACTCTCATTGGTCATGGTGACAGACAACCCGTGAGGGTTGATGTTGGTGAATCGAATATCGATACTGGCCATGGTCATGGCACTATCGTCGTCAACACCAACGGCTTGGAATGTATGCCATCCTTCAGTCGGTGCAGTCGTTGTACAAATTCGCGTGTAGTATCCTTCTTCGCAGATCGCATTTGGCCAGTATACATCTACGATTCCAGGAAATGGGTCTTCAGAATCCGTATCGTTTGCATACGCATAGAGTGTGACGGGATGTTCGACTTTGACCTCGTTACGAGCACTGATGACCTCGATGTTTGGGGCACGATTCAAAATAACAACATCAAGAATGCCTTCGACTTGGTCTTGTTCTTCATCGGTAATGGTAACCTCGACAGGATATTCACCATCGTTTGTCCAAGTCCAGTTCAACATACAATCCATGGATTCAACTCGTGTCCACGCCGCTGAGCGAGTACCATCGTACCAAGGAACATTGAACAGACAAGATACATTGCCACCGTCTTCATCGAAACTACCCGAGGCGTTGATGACCGTCTCGACGTTTGTGTAGACTTCGATTGGTTCGAGGACTGCTGTCGGTAGACGTCCAATGAACAACTCAATTTCACCGAGGTCGTTATCGGCATCCGCATCTGCAGTGTTGACCTGCAGAGGATCCGATTCCCATCGAATTGGCAAGGTTCCAATCGCTGCATCAGTGGGAACTGTCCAAGTGAAATTGACCTTGTGAGATTCGTATGTGGCGAGCGGTGGTAATCCGAGGTCAAAGATGGAACCATCTGGATGATAAATGCGCAAATCTGTCGCTGTGGATGTTGTGATTCCTTTGTTGACGACAGCGACTTCGATGGTTAAGTCATCACCCGGAAGGACATTGTAACCGGAGAGAGAACTGACAGTGCTGACAACTCCGCTCCTGTTTCGAATGATGACAGCTCGCTCTTCGTCTGCAATCAAGTCAAGGCCAACCAGATACTCATCGAGCGTAATGGTGGCTGCACCGACGTAACTTCCAGATTTCGCCATGATTCCATGGCTGGACCAGTCCGTGTTCGTTGCAGAATAGTCAATGCTGTTGCCTGAATCGATCGTTGTGCTGGCTGAACCGTTTGAAGCGGTGTATACAGTGGTCGAAGCACCGTCGTATGCAATCTCAACCCCTACTCCATCAATGGTTCCATAACACGATGGGCTGAGGTGAACCCAGACTTCGAGTGGTGAATCAAGTGCAGTGAGAGAACGCTCAGGATCGATGTCGACACAAGTCGGACGAGTACCTGGATCGCTGTTGCTTTCAACGCCGGTCGCTCCTACGGGCATGTACTGCTTCAAACGGAAATCGATGGTCAGTCCAACGTCTTCTTCGGCATGCCGCCATGCGTAATTGTTGACCGCTGGGCAGTACCATCGGTAACCCGTCGAGACACCATCTGAGTTCCATGATGTCAGCTCATATGAGGCATCACATCCACTGTAAGCGATTCCAGCTCCAATNGCGTTTCGCGGTTGTCCAACATCGGTGACTTCCCATGTTGTTGTGTTGGTATCTGTTTCTGGTGGAGGGAACGGTGTGATGTAATCGCTTTGACCGGACCATTGCGAGGATGCAGTTGTCAGTGAAGTCCATCGTTCTCCATAGCGGAGTGGGAAATCGTACGCCTCCGTGGCAGGGCTGTATTCGTTCGTAATCGTGATATCACCAAGGATTTGTGTGAGCGAACCGATGCCGTATGGAATGAATTTGATGTACAAATCAAGATCGTTCTTGACGGTCGCAAAGTCGCTTACTCGAAGGTATTCGGTTTGTGTAAATTGGATTTCGGCATTCCCCGTGAACCCTTCTAGCTCAACGCCACTTTTGTCGAAGTCTGCGGACATCCGCAGCTTGTAGACCCACTCGGTTCCATTGTCGAATTGGAGTTCGAGAATGTCGATGACTTCTGCTGTTGCATCGCCTCGAATCTCGCCCACGTTTGCTGAAACGCCCGTGTCTGTGATGAGAATGGAAGGGTCAAACGTCCCTGAGTAAATCCACTTATCACCGACTCTCCACGATGGTAAGTCGGTTACTCCAGGATCGGAACCACTTCTCTGAACGGCTTGCTCATTAGAGGGCAATAGGTTATGTTCAATCAATGGGATTTGACTAAACCCAATCATGCAAGCAAGAACGAGCAGGGTCAAGACACGTGACTTGAGCACTCCGCCCATGCATGTGCTTGCATGTTCTTGCACATCAAAGGTGCGACGATGGCCTCAGAGCAGATCAGCAAGTTCATCCTTGATGATTTCAACTGCTTCCAAGATTTCGTCCTTGTGTCGTGCACCGGTAATGACCATNTTACCGCTGCCGAAAATNAGACAGACAACCTTNGGNTAATCGAGTCGATAGATNAGTCCAGGGAATTGTTCTGGCTCATACTCNACNTTGTCGAANGGCAAGATGGAANGTGAGNTTGTTGAGGTTCAACTTNCGTGGNTCTCCTGCNAGTGGNGCNCCNGTGAACTTGTCGTTTCCNTCGTAATCTTCAGGGTAATGAAGNGCGTANGTTGCNACCATNTTTTGNACTTCGATTTCNACNTCNTTGAGATCCCAAGTNGTGATNCCNGCAGCNCGNAGGTCCTTGATCATNCGATCGATNCCTGTGTGAATGTTGTCNTCGTCNTTTCCTCCAGTACANACGGCTCGNCCNGANCGGAACATGAGNATNGCGAGTTTNGGNTCNGTNACNCGGTAAACNACACCAGGNAATTGTTCNGGNTCGTACTCNCANTTGAGTTGNATTGCNATATCNGGGAGGTCNAGTTCTTCGGCTACNCGGGTNCTTGCTACGACNTTNACAACAGTCAANCGCTCTTCATCNGTGGTCATGGGTTGTTGGCTTTCTCCCCGCATATATAAATGAAGGGCCCACTTCTTGATGAAGAAACCTATGAGTATCGGTTTCTATATTAAATGCTCAATTGCTAAACCAGGCTCATTGAAATGAGTGATAAACGCTCGGCCACCTTCCATTTCGATGGCTCCAACGGTCTCTTCAGGATTCATCGTTAGAGCGATCATACAACCCCCTCCGCCAGCGCCGGTCAATTTGACGCCAAGGCTTGAAGGAGCAGCCGCTCGAATCAATCGCTCGAGTTCAGGGGAAGAAACACCGAGCGAACGCAGAACCATATGATTCTCTGTCATGGCTTGTCCAACCGCCTCCATGTTACCCTTTTTCAATGCCTGAATGCTTCTTCTGGCGATGGCTCCGATGGTTTCGAGCTCGACGTGGCGTTGGAGGTTCTCGTGGAGTAAATCAGCCACTTGTTTGACCATTGCTGATGTCGAACCGTGAACGCCTGTGTTACCTATTACCAGAGCAACGCCTTCTGGAATCTCTGCGTTGAATGTATGTAGGTGCCACTGAAGCGTTGTTCCTTCAACGTCCATTGTACGCACTCCGAGGTATTCCAAATCGTCCTCAATGGTGTCTGAGAGGACAACAAATCCTCAAAAAGAACTGGTGGTAGTATCCAANGGACNTGCACGTCCGCCTTGTGCGTTCGCTTCAGCTTGGTGCGAGAGTTCACTCGCCTGCATAGGATTGATATCTTCACCTCGAAGTTGTTGCAGTGCACCACACATTGCCACGGACAATGCAGCAGAGGAACCAAGCCCTGATGCTTTGGGGATGGAGCCTCGTATTCGAATGTGTATTGGTTGCTCTTCGATTGGCGGCAATTGCTTTCGTAGGTAATCGATGTGTTGGTGTTTCTTGGGATTGAAGGTACGTCCATCCAATCGCCACGTGTCAAAGGTCTCTTCAACCTCGAGCTCGATGGTCATACGTTGGCTAATGCTGCAAGCCAAGGCTGGTTGCCCGTAGACAACAGCGTGTTCTCCAAAAAGTATGCACTTCCCGGGAGCACTTGCTTTGACCATGTTCGCTGGAGACCTATCTCAACCATTAGGATTGGTATTGATTCCATCGTTGGGTTGAAGGATTGAATGCGCTTGGGTTGATTCATGATGGAACATCCGCTCGACGTAACCTATGCGGGAATCAAGGGATATTACCTCCTTCTTGTTCTAGGAGGAATATCAATCGCCTTCTTTGCCTATCAAGTGCAGAAGGCAACTCGTCTTGTTCTCCTTGGCGCTCCAGACAAGCGATTCGACTCTTGGGGGAAGCGGCTGAAAGAGACACTTACTGTTTGGCTTGGTCAACGAAAGGTTCTGGAAGACAAAGTAGCGGGAACCATGCACGTCCTCATGTTTTGGGGATTCCTCATGCTCTCCTCTGATATGTTGGATCTGGCTACAGCCAATCGATTCAGTGAACATGTTTTGCCCGAAGCGCTGAATGGAATCTGGAACGGNATGGTTGAACTCGGTTATACAAGCGCATTGGTCGGTTGTTTCCTTGCACTGAACCGACGCGTTTTGTTCACGCCAGAGAAACTCAAAGGTAAATCCCAACTTGAAGGTAACGTCATTCTTCTTCTCATCATGACCATCTGTACAACATCCTACATTGTCGAAGCAGGTGAGAATCCACATCCGACGTGGGAAATGATCGGTGCTTGGGTTGCAGACACGTTTGCACCATCTCAGACAACCATCAATGCAGCCTACTGGGCACACATGGTTGCTATCTGTACATTCCTGTTCCTGATTCCGCTTTCGAAGCACATGCATTTGGTCATGGCACTTCCAAACGTGGCGTTCTATGATACAGAGCCAATGGCAAAGATGCGTCCTCTGGCAACGGATGAGAGTGGTTCTGCTGTTTCATTGGAAGAACTTGACTTGGAATCTTTCGGTGCAGCCAATTACACGCAATTGACTTGGAGAAGCCTCATCGATGGTTGGGCTTGCACATCTTGCGCTCGCTGCCAAGACGTCTGTCCGGCTTATGCGAGTGGCAAAGCCCTTAACCCAATGCAAATCGTTCACGATGTTCGACATTATGCGAACGACCACGCTTCGCAATTGTTCGCTGGTGAAACTCCCGAAGAGGACATCATTGCACGCTTTGGTGAGGAATCCATTTGGGCATGTACTACCTGCCACGCATGCGTTGATGTTTGCCCTGTTAACATCGAACACGTTCCAAAGTTGACCGATGCCCGCCGTCACCTGATGATGGAGCGAATGGAATTCGATGAATCCGTTGAAGACACTATTATGCCATTGATGGCGACGATAGAGAACCTTGAATCGGATTCAAACCCATACGGATTGCCATCGCACGAGCGAGGTGATTGGGCTGCCGATCTCGATGTTAAGGTCGCCGAACCTGCCGAATATATCTACTTCGCAGGATGTGCTGCATCGTTCGATGAGCGAAACAAGAAGGTTGCTCGTGACACTATTTCCATCATGAAAGAAGCCGGCCTTGATGTCGGTATTCTCGGAATGCAGGAAGGATGCAGTGGTGATGCAGCTCGTCGAGCGGGTAACGAATATCTGTTCCAAATGCTCGCTGAAACCAACTTGGAAACCTTCAACGAGTTGGGTGTCAAGAAGGTCGTTGCCTCATGCCCACACTGTTTCCACACGCTTGGAAAGGAATACAAGGACTATGGTGGGGAAGACATCGAGGTCATGCACCACTCGCAGTTGATTTCACACTTGCAGAACGAAGGCAAGCTCCCACAGCCAAAGCACGATGGTTCTGTCACGTACCACGACCCATGTTATCTTGGTCGGATCGGTGGAGAATACGATGCTCCTCGCGATGCCATTGGTGGTGTAGATATCGAGACCGAGCGCAGTGGCCGAGGCTCTTTCTGTTGCGGTGCTGGGGGCGCTCAAATGTGGATGGAAGAGCACGTTCCTGAAGGGAACGACCGTGTTAACATTATTCGAGCAAAGGAACTGGCTTCAACAGGCGCAGATACCGTCGCAGTGGGTTGTCCGTTCTGTTCGACCATGGTAACGGACGGTTTGTCAGCCATTGATGCGGAAATAGACGTCAAGGACATTGCAGAATTGGTCTGGGAACAAATCAAAGCCAACGATGCCAAGATCGAAGAAGCCAAAGCGGCTTGATCAAGCGATGATTTCCGATGAATCAAGAGGCACTGCTTGCTTGGTACGAGCGCAACAAGCGACCACTTCCTTGGCGATTGGACCCTTCGCCTTGGTCCATTCTTCTATCTGAGATTCTTCTTCAACAAACACAAATGGAACGTGGCATAGAATACCATGAACGTCTCTTGAAACGCTTTCCAACCCTTTCTTCCATGGCCGAATCGAGTGTTGATGACGTGCTTCTTCTCTGGCAAGGAGCTGGATATTACTCAAGAGCACGTCGTCTTCATGCATTATCGGTTGAAGTCGTCGGAACGCATGACGGAGTGCTTCCGAAGACCTATGAAGAGTTACTGAAACTCCCTGGTGTTGGCCCATACACGGCCGCAGCTGTTGCTTCCATTGCTTTCTCAGAGCCTGTTGCTTGCGTTGATGGGAATATCCGGCGCGTGATGGCTCGTCAATCCAACCAAGAGGAACCAAAGGTGAACGATGTGCAACGATTTGCAGACAAACATCTCGTCATTGATGCGCCAGGTGAATGGAATCAAGCGATGATGGAATTGGGGGCTCTGGTGTGCAAACCACGCAATCCGATTTGTGATCAATGTCCAGTTGCTGAAACCTGTCAAGGACGTTCTCGTGCACATGAGTTACCACGTCCGAAGACGACCAAGAAAACTACCGTCGAGTACAACTGTATCGTTCGCATCGATGAAAACGGAGCACCAGAACTACAGCAACGCCCACAAACAGGATTGTTTGCAGGCCTCTGGGGCCCAGAGATGGCCACGGGTTTGGAAACCACTGGATGTGAGTTTGTCGGAACGATACGTCATCTTCTCTCTCATCGTGAATTGATTGTTTCCGTATGGAAAACGGTTGGTGCCAACGGGATTGATCCCCTGGCCGTTGCTCTCTCAAGCCTCGATCTTCGAATCCTTGGCCTGGTCGGCGTGATTGACGATGTCCCATGAAAACGATGCTAGGCATCCAAGCAGAGAAAAGAACAGAATGAATTCTGCCGGAGCTGCTACATCAATCCACGGTTGAAGATCATCCAGTGGAATCATCTCAGGCTGGATGTCATAGGCACGTCTTTGTTTCTCGATACCTCTACTCATGGCGATGGTCATCGTTGTTAGAGATACAAATGCTGTAAAAAGAGAAACCAATCGTACCGTTCTTCCAGTTTTGTTCGGATTGCGTAAGGAAAAATGAGCAAGGATTGCCCATGCGAATCCTCCATGAAAGACGACCAAGGAAGTGTAGACGTGAAGTGTGAGGTGGTCGTACATGTTGGCAAATGCTAAGACTGCAAGGTGCGTAGAACTTGCAATACCAAGAATCATCGCAGTCCGCAAAATTTTTCTTCGTGCGTTATCCTTGAACACAGTGTACAATCGAAGCGTGAGCATGAAGTGCAACACAGCAGATATGAACAACCCAATCGTAAACACGAATCGTTCAGGCCCGGGAAAATCTGCTTCTGAAATAGCTTTAAGAACGGAACATCTCGGGCATTTCCAAGTGCGACATGAATGCCGATGGCAGCGATGATGGAACACAATGGAACCATCCATGCTAATTTGACCAATCGTGTGTCACGAAGCATGTAGTAGCCAATTCTGATACCGTCTCCTCGATTCAAATCCAACATCGGCTTCTGTACTTCCTCAACTTAATCATGTATCAATCTTCAAGTGATAGTG
>FUFK010067424.1_pt1 | contig 12393 bp, 18 predicted proteins | sample 1021851 | NCBI WGS metagenome assembly FUFK01 (sample SAMEA51879418, study PRJEB19060) | metagenome
TTCTTTCCTTAAAAAGCTCTCCAGTTTCCTTGTGTCTATACGTTGTTTCTACTTTTGTTGGTTTTATAACTTCCATTATGNTGTTACCTCTCTTGGTTGGATTTCTAACACAGAGGCTATGACATGTAATTCGTTAGCATCTGATGCTTGNACTTTTAANGNTTCGTTTTCTTGCACNACAAGAGGCTGTGTTAANANCTCNGTTGTAGTATTGGTATCTACTGCTTTAGTTTTAAATAAACTAAATATGTTTGATGATGCATCTACTAGTGTTACATCTATATTGCAACTNGANCCTGAATCNTTTGATACNAACANTGATTTNACNACAGCTGTTCTTGCAGCNGGCACTGTATACAGTGTTGTTAAATCTGTTGTTGTTAAGTCTGCTTTTTTATTTATAAAACTATTTGCCATTANGATAAAAAGAAGTTTACTGCTTCTACCTCTTGTTTTANTTCNTCTTGAAANGTTGTATTTAATTTTTCTACTACAGCATCAAGATCTCTAACTTGTGCTTCTGCCGTACCCAAATCATATTCAGGTGCAGGTCTTGTTAATACCTGTACTATCTTAGCCATTATCTAAATCCTCTTAGGGCAGCAATCTCGTTATCAATAAACATTTGTTCATCATCTGTTATAGGCTCACCTCTTTCTAATTGATTAACGTAATCAGTCATGATTTCTGGCGCAGTGGCACTAGCAAGAGCTTGTATAATTCCTTTATCAACTTTAGCACCCATAGGTGCAACTTGATTATCAAATATAGACAAAGGTGTTACTTGATTATTTACTGACGTGACAGTTTTTGGTGTAGAAGTTATTGATAATAAATCATCGTTATCTTGATCAAGATAATAATCTGGATTAACTCTATCTGTTAATAAACCTATGTCACTGAACTGACGCATATCATAAGTTGGTTCGTTAAACTTTTTACCTAAACCAAATTTTTGTCCAAGACCTCTAATTAAGTTTCCAAGTATTCCACCACTTGTTAAAAAACCTAAAAGACCACCACCTCTTGTTTTTCTCATAGCTGTTTTTGCAAATGGGTCAGTCTTTGCAAAAGCTCTAGCTAACCTTAAATCTGTTGGAGATATAACATTTCTACTATCAAAAAAACCTGGATTAACTCTTTGCCCTGCACCTGCAGCGATAGCTGAAGATCTTAAATCTCGAGCTTCTTGTGGACCAATACCAGCTGCTCTCATATCAGCTCTGTCTCTTTCAGTTTTACCACCTGTTTCAGCAGCGCTCATCGCGGCACCAGATCTAAAACTTCCTGTAGCCGCATCAAAATCATCATAACTAGGTATACCTTTTGGTCCTTTGTGTGGTGTACCCTTTTTCATTTTCTTCAACATCTTAGCTTCATCTTTTGTAATGTATGCTAGTTTTGTTGGTGTAGCATCTTTTCTAGATTTAAATTCTCTAGGAACAGTTACTGATTTAGAATTTTTAATATAGTTTTTAAATCCGTCTTGATTTACATAATCTATTTTTTTATCTATCGACATTATCTACGTCCATCTGGTTGCGTGTCTAATCTAAAAGTACCTAACTTCCAGCTTTGACTCGTTGAGGTGTTTTCTATTTTTAATGCAATAGCTCTTGCTCTTGCACGAGTATCTACTTTACTAGTAGATGAGGTAATTGTAAAGGGTCCAAGTGATGAACTTGATGCTGTATCACTTGGAAAATTACGTAAATTCAAAGTCACTCTTGTGTCACCAGTTTGAGATATAAAGTCTGGTATAAATCTTCTAATTTTCATTAGATGTTCACCATCCCCCCTAAAGTCAGCTATGCCTGTCATTTGATTACCAACTATTCTTTGTGTAATGTCAAAATCTCCTGATAATATATTTGCTGTTATGGCTGTAATTGTACCATTTCTATTTTGATCAGTTCCTGTTTCGTGTTCATAGTAACTTGTTCTACCTTCTGTGTTGCCCACAACATCAAAAGATGTATCTGTATCTGCATCATACTCTAATGCATGTGGTTTACCAAATATAGCAGAGTCACGCCACATTGTTCTGGCTAAAGTTCCAACTGTCCACACAGGTCTTTGTGGTGATGAATCAAAATAGTTATAAGCAACCATTTTATTTACAACGCTAGACCCTGTTTCTGGATAAAACCATATAACCTCACCAAACAAATTATTTAATCCTGCTGAAACCATTTGATTACCTGATTCTAAATTTATACTATCAAAAACAAAATCTTCTACTAAACAAGGTAATGATTCTAATTTACCAGCATATCTAAANAAACCATTNTCTGACATCCAATANGCNGANCCATCAACTTCAACACAAGCATTCTGTCCAACAAGTCCACAGTTAGTTCCAACTTGTGCAAAAGCAAACGTAAATGGTTGACCAACAAAACGTTGTGTAAATAGTGCTGTATCAGTCCAAACATAGATTGCATCTCTACCTCTGATTGCCCCTCTGATCTGTGATCCGTCGGCCAATCTTTGTGTACCAGCTGTATTGGTTGCTGTAGGTGTATAAGTATTTATATCCTCTTGATCAGAGAATCTAATAAACATGTCATCTTGTGTAGATGTATCACCTATCGTTGTTTCTGTTCCAAAAAACACTAAATGACGATCTGGTGTAGATACTAACATATGTCTTGATGCAGTTGGTGCACCAGATATAATTGTAGCTCTTGTATCTGTTGCATTAGATAAACTTGAATCCCACTGAAAACAAGCACCATCATGAATTAAACATATTGCTTTATCACCAAAATTATCTAACGACCACATACCAGGTTCTAATACTAAGTCTCCTGATGCAGCCTCACCCCATGCAACATAGTCAGATGAGTTTGTAACTGTTGCTCCATTAGAATGTGCAGATCTTGTTGAATTTCTAACTGCTCTTGTGATTCCTGTTAAATTATTTCCAGAAACACCTGTGTAAGATATTTCTTCATTACCAACTTGAATNAAATTTGTGCCTGAAGATGGAAAGTTAGTTGTGCTTGTTAGTGTGATAGAAGTTCCTGATCCTCCTGTTCCTGCTGTATCATCTAATAAAGCACCATTTAAAGTTGTAGTGATAGCACCAGCAGCTTCACCACCCCAAGATCCTAATCCCCAACCAAAACCCTTTGCTTGTACAGCTGGTCCAACGGTGTAATATTTTTGAATTCTAATACCACCCGATGTTGTAGCACCAGATCCAGATTCATTAGATGGCATTGTTATTGTTGCTGTTGTGTTCGTTGGCGTGCTTGCAACCATAAATTTTTTGTCATTAAAATCAGAAGCACTAAAGTTAGAATTAGTTATAGAGGTGAAATTATCCATTAATAATATATCGCCTGAAACTAAATTGTGTGCACTAGAATAAGTTAGTGTAACTGTCGGTGATCCGTTGGTCGTGCTAAAAGCACTCGTAAGAGTTGTTGTTGATTCAATAGGGTGTATGTCATAAAATACACCACCAGAAAAAGCGTATAAAATTCTGTTTGTTCCAATAATAGCATATTTTCTAGATAAACTATTTATAAAATGATGTAAGCCTCTACCAGCACCAGTAAGCTCATTTTCGTTTTGAGTTCCTAATTGATTCCAACCACCTATNTTTTCAGGTGTNCCATATCTAAANCNAACNTTATCACAATCNACCCACTGACCCTCTGCTCCAGTTTCTGTGATTTGTTTATTAATACCTGGCTGAAATCCTATTTTTTGTAACATAGTGGCTAATTATAGCACTATTTAACGTCAAAAGGAAGACCAAGGTGGAGTCTTCGATCGAATCTGTTTTCATCTCCTTGTGTATCTAAATCATTATAGTGCAAAAAAACTTGACCACAATTTTCACCTTCAAACGGTTCTCGCCAGTGTTCTAACTCACATCCAGAATATATTAACATATCTCCAGGAGATAATTCTACTTTAACAACTTTGTCTGTTTTTAAATATATGGGCCATTTTTCACCTCCTAAATTCATCGTAGTGGAGATTTTACAACTAGGTCTGTCTACATGTTTCTTTAAAACATCTCCTCTTTTGTATATTCTAGCATAAGCATAAGTAGGAATTAAATTTAAACCTGTTTCCTTTTCCATTAAAGGTTTTACTTTCATAAGCAATGTTTCCATCGCAACATCGCCATATATAGAATAAGTATTGGGAACTTGAGAATCTTCCCATTCTCCAAAGTATTTATTAAAAGGAGATATATAAGTTGCGTCCAACAAAGTTTTACAAACTTGTCTTTTTAATAATAAATATTCATAGGCAAAGTCAGCTATTTCTGAACTAACTGCATTTTTTATNATGGAATAGTTATTTACTTTNAAGGTCATTGTTTTGGCATTACAGANAAGTTAAATGATAAACTAATTCTGTCCTCTGTTGATTTNTTTTCTTCNACAAGATGTTCAACATATGAAGGAAACATNACAAATCTATTTTCTTCTGGTTTTATAAAAAANCTTAGACAATTTAATATNTTAGANTCTTTAGCAGGTAAATCACATATGCCGTCCATTCTATACATAGAGTCTTTTATGAAAACAACATTACCAGAATTTTCTGGAATCTTTAAATAAAAAATACATGCAAACTCTGAACTAGGGTGAACATGTGGTCTATTAAAAGCATCTTTATTATTTATATTTATCCAAGCATTTCTAACTTTAATTTCTAGTTTATGATCAAATGCATAGGCATCTAAATTTTTATTAATGATTGATTGTAACTTGCCTATTAATTTTTGAAACTCTTTAGAATCTTTTACCCCACTAGTTTGATATCCTCCAACATTTGTTTTTTGTTGTGANGGTTCTTTTGATTTAATTTCATAAGCTAGTTTTATTAAAGCTTCTTTTTCAGAATCTGTATCTATAACATCTTCTATAAAAACAGGTGTAGAAAACATAGTGAAATGTGTCATAATGTTATCTTTCCTGTTGGACTACCTAAGTCTCCTCTAGGTAGCACATTAAAAGCTATGGAGTACCTATCTTCTTTTCCATGATATTTGTTTATCTCATGAAACAAATAATTAGGAAAAAGAATTATTTCATTTTTATTACTTTGAACATAATAAGACAAAGAGTTGTGTTTAGTATATTCTGTGGGTTTCATATTCCAAAAATCACTTACATATGGTTTATGTATTTTTATTTGATTATTATCTTTTAAATAAAAAACACCACTTAAAATACAATGAGAATGTCTGTGCATTGATGAATATCCTCCTGTTTTAGTTTTAGTAGCCCAAGCTTCAATAATTTCAAATTTTACATTTANTTTCATTTTATCATTTAACCAATCATCACAAGCTTGTATGAGACTTTTATTTAAATTAGGTAGTTGATCCAACAATGAATCACAATCAGAACTTCTAAAACAATATTTGCCTTCGATAGGAACGTATGTTAAGTTTTTTAAAACATCTAATATTTCATCACAGTTTAAATTAAACTTATATTTTAATATGGGTTCAGCGAATAAATTTAAATCTTCTACGTTCATACTTCTTTAAAATCCATAGCTATTGTTATTCTTTCTTCTTTACATTTCATAACACTGTGTGGTGTTTGTGAATTAAACAATACTAACATTCCATCTCTTTCAGGTATTGGGATTAATTTATTATTTAAATCATAAAAAATCAAGGGATTATATTTAGAAGCTTTGATTATTAATACAGAACTTATAGCATCTTTTCTATGATCATGCAGTTTTGCATGATCTCCTTTTTCATAAAAGTTAATCCAATANCATTTCATTGCCCATTTTTTATTAGTNATTCTAAACAAATTTTCACAGATGTCTTTTTCTAATACTTTAAAAAACCGATAGTTTGGATTAAATCCTGAAGTCCTTGCTTCTACTGAATTTAATTTTTTTGCCCATTTATTTTTTTCTTTATATATAAAGTTTTTAATATTATTATTAACTTTTTTATCAATGTATGAAAAAGTAAAATTAATCATAAAAATTATACGCTAAAGTAATTCTGGTTAAGTCTTCTTTTTGAGCTTCAACAGAGTGATCTAAATCAGATTTAAAGATAACTAAAGTATCTTGTTTTGGTTCAATAAAATAAGTCTTCCAAGTATATATGTTAGAAGGATTAAAATCAGGTGTGTTTGGATTATCGGGTAAAGGACTTTTAAAATGAGTTTTAGCAGAATTAGAATTTGCTTTTAAATAATAAATAACAGAGATTAATGCAAAATTGTGATTATGCCATTCTTGGTAATCTTTTTTATTATACAAATTAAACCACCCATTTGTTTTGTCTAAATTAAGTTTTTTAAAACCTAAAGCATTAGCAAATAAATTTACTTCTTTTGCTATCCAATTATTTAAATCTTTAAATTTACTATCTTTGTAAATATTATGTGTGTACGAAGAGTTAAAAACATTTTTGCTTAACCAGTGTTTTCCTCCTCGCTCAACTTGTTTAGATAAATTAATACAATGATCGACTAGATCTTTGGTGTCTACAGAATTGTTTTCAACAATATTTAAAGGAGTAGGAAATAAATTAATCATTTTTTAATTGCTGGTTGTGATGACAGAACCAACCTGTTACAATCCATTTTTCAAAATTACAGGGTAGGCCTCTGTGAGTATGAGTAAAATCAGAGGGCCATAAAACAGTCAAACCTTTTTTTGGTTTTACTTTAATTTTTTGAAAAAGAAATTCTGTTTCTCCCCCCTCTTCTATGTCATTTAAATATGTCATGAAAACAACTTGCCTATTGGTATCTTGCAAAGATCCTCTTTCATAATGATATCTAAAAAAACCACCTTCTTTAGCAGGATAATATTGAATATTCGTTCCTGCTTCATTAGTTTTTAAATACCCTGATATACCAAAATAATTCATGTAATCAGTAATGAAATTAGATATTTCTTTAAAATATTCTTGTATAAAAATGTTTTTATTATTATTAAAAAAAGTAACATCTATTGAATTTTTAACTTTTTTATCTAATCCTGAATAAGTATGTCCATCACCTTTGTACTCAAAGTTATTTTTATGATACCCTATAAATTTATCACATAAATCTATATTTTTTAAATTGTATGATCTTATAAAAGTTTCCATTATTTGTAGTTTATATTTATATTAAATCTTGCTTTAGCATTTGTGCAAGTTGAACTAGCGTGTTCTTTATGTCCTTCAAAAAATAAAACTCTGTTTTCTACAGAATTAATTTGTTTGTTTTCAAATGAAGTAAAACCATCACATGTATTTAAAGAAAACAAAACTGCTTTGTGTTCATAGGGATAATCTAAGTGTATTTTATTTTTAATTATTTTTTCTGTTCTAGGATATAAATTTACTTTAACTCTTATAATCTCAGTAGATGGTATGAAAGATAATAAATTTTTTGTAAATAAATTCCAATACTTACTTGCAATGTTATTATTAAATANATTATGTGTCATGTAATAACTTAAATCTTCTTCATGATTTTTGTGATGTATATTTACCTCATCTTGAAAATACCACGGAAAATAATTACTAAATATTTCTTTTTTTAATATGTCTAAATTTTCTTTAGGTAAAAAATTATCTTTTATCTGGTAATTCATTATCTATATGGCTTTCCATCTGTCCAAATCACCAAACTATATCTTGTGCCTGAAGTTACAGGTTTTACTCTATGCCAGACAAAAGAAGGAAATACAATTACAGTTCCTTTAGAAGCTATGTTTCTTAAATCGTGAACTTTTTTAGGTAAATGTGGAGGGCCGTCCATGGCTATTTCTAGTTCTCCTCCTTGATACTCTGTGTAATCATTTAAACAGACAGTAACAGAAACTTTTCTTATTAAACCTATTACATCGTCAAATGGTGCGTTTTTTTCATTATTTCCAGTTTTTTGATTTCGTGGTAAATAAGGTAGAGTCCAAGCATCTACGTGCCAATCATAATATTGCCCTGGATCGTAAATAGTAAACTGACAATGTTCACTACAATTTAAATCATAATTCCATTTAGCGTTTTCATTTGCTTTTAAAATGTAAGGATGAATTTCATTATAAATCCATTTTTTATCTAACCAAGCTACGTTAGATTTTCTAATTTTATCGTTGAGTTCTGCATCACCAATAATAGCTTTTTCATTATTTTGTTGAAGTCCAAATTTAATTATATCATCACAAATATTTTTTGGAATAACATCCCTAAAATACCAGTAACTATTCTCTATATTCATTCTAGAGAGTTTTATATACTAATTAAAAGAAAAGTCTAGTTAGTCCAGGTATCTGCTTTTTGATTTGCGAATACGTCTTGCATAGTCCAAACTCCTGAAGCTGCTGTAACAACACTAACTTCTCTAACAATAACAGTTCCGTCTCCACCGTCTCCAGCTTTTGCACCTACTGCTCCTTGTTCTCCAGCGCCGCCTCCGCCGCCGCCTGAACCGTCTGTACCATCTCCACCAGGTCCACTAGGATTTCCTGAACCGCCATCTCCACCGCCTCCAGCGGCATTACCGCCTCCAGCATTTCCATTATCAGGTCTACAGCCGCCTCCGCCGCCGCCTCCATATCTTCCATTTGGACCCCAATAATAAGGTTGAGGTGCGCTTCCAAATACTGGTGNAGCATCTACATTACCGCCACCACCTCCAGCGCCAGATCCCGTTCCTGCACCGCCTGAGCTGCCAGCTCCACCACCACCGCCAGGTATAGAGGTAGCATTACTGTTTCCACCATCATTTCCCTCTGGTGGTGAAAAACCTCCAGCGTTTCCATTTCCTGTGTAAGGGTTTTCTGGAGAAGAAGCAGAACCTCCACCAGATCCACCATCTAAACTATTTGTATTAGGAAAATTAGGTTGACCACCTAAACCTTGTCCCATACCAGAACCACCTCCAGTAGCACTGATAGGTCCAAAAGAACTATCATCTCCTTGAGCAGTTGCAAAAGGTTGACCATTTAATTGTAGACCTGTTCCTCCTGCTCCAATCGTAACAGATACAGGTTGTCCTGCAGTTACTGGATGAGCTGGAAGTAATCTAACACCTCCGCCGCCTCCGCCGCTTGCGTTTGATTGTGTTCTGTGACCTCCGCCACCGCCACCAGCTACAACTAATAAACCTACGTTTTGTGTTTTTTTAGCTACAAAAGTTCCAGGTGATGTAAAAGGTGTTATTACATCTCCTATTGTTGGGTCATTAACTGGTCCTATAATTCCGCCATTTGCCATAATAATCTCCTTATACTATATCTTCCTCTGCAAGAAAAGAAGAACTTGATGCTTCCCATCTTCTCATTTTATTTTCAGAAAGTGGATTTTTTTTACAAATCCAAGTTGTTAAACTTTCATTCCATTGTGGTGGATAAAAGTCAAAAGTTCCAATTCTATCTCCATTGTCATCTAAATCGTCAGTTAATCTATAGTTTTGAATATCCGCAGATGGAGCTGCAACAGGAGCTTCATGTAGTCCTGATGTAGTATTTAATACCCAACTTGAGTATGGTTGTTTATCTGTAAAAATATTGTGAGTAGAATTCCATAGACACTCATGTCCAGCGAATAAACCTCTTTCGGAAGTTTTATAAGTTTGCTTCCAAAAAGTATCTGGATAAGTTTCTCCTGCAGCTTCATATTTAGCTTTTAATCTAAGACCTTGAGGAATGTTATCTTTAACCCATTGTTCCGCTTCAGTTGAATTCTTACCGCCGTTATCGGCAACGTCTTGATCTGATACAACAATAACTCTAATTACTTCGTTATTATCAACCCTACATTCAGCAAAGTGCGCCATAAACTATGACCCTCCTTAACTTAATTCCTCGTAGTTTATAGTAATAGTTGCATCTGAGTTTGCTCCTGCCCCAGCTTCGATGTTGTCGCCTTCCTCTAAATACAATGCAGTATTTTTATCTACGACTACTAAAGTTGCATCTGCAGGACATGATATTGTGCTTGCGATTGCAACTGGTGAGCCACCTGATTTAGTTATTGAAGACAGATATATCTACGGCTGATGAACCATCTATATTTGCTACGATAATGTTATTTACTTTAAAAACTTTTCCAGAAGAACCAGCATTTGCTAAAATCTCTGTTGTTAAAGTAGTTGTTAATGCTGCTTGAACAGACTTTGCTGTTATTGTTGCGACATTGACTAAATTTGGTGCGGCCATATTTTATATTCTCCTATGTTTATTTACCCAAAAATTAATGAAAAAGCAACAGCTAATCCAGCAGAGGCAATTTTATTTCCACTTACTTGTGCTTGTCCTGTTCCATTTGGAGCTATGTTTATATTACCGTTTGCTCCATCTGTTATTGTGATTGTTCCAGAGTTAGTTCCAGAATTAGTGTCCAAAACAAGGTCATGAGCACCGCTTGACGTAAGTGTAGCTGCGGCAGCACCTGTACCTATTCTAACTTCTCCTGTGCCTTTAGGTTTAATGTGAACATCAACATTACTCTCTCCACTAGCTCCTAAGATTGGTGGATTTCCTGTTGCAGCGTTAGTTACTTCTAACTCATTTACTGCTGAACCTGTTGTTTGAAATATAATTTGTTCATTTCCATTTGCATCTGCGATAAAACCTGCATCTGCAATTTTTGGAGCTGTTAAAGTTTTGTTTGTTAAAGTATCTGTAGATGATGCAGTTATAAATCCTGTGTCATCAATATCTGGATTAGTGCCATCATTCGCTGTAGCATAAACCATTTTAACTGCACCTGGAGCAAGAGTTACACTATTTCCTGATCCTGATACATATTTAAATACTACGTTTTGTGATCCACTTGTTGAATTTTTTAATACATAAAAAGTTTGTACATCTTTTGGTATTGTAACATTTCTTGATGCACTTAACGATCCTGTAAATTCTATTACTCTGTGTGCAAGAGTTGCACCAGTTGATCCATCACTAACTGCTAAGATCTGTATCTGCACCATCAGTTACTGCTTGTTGTAGTAAATCCACCAACTATTTGTTCGATAAGTTGTAAATTTGTATTAGTTTTTGTTCCCCATGTACCAGCGTTTTCACCAGTTGCTTGAAGTTCAACTCCTAAAGGTGTGTATGTAGATGCCATAAATTTTTATCTCCTATGCAGCGTCACTATAACTTGTATTTGATCCAGTTGCAACATNAGAATANGNANCATTNGANCCTGTTGANNCNNCACTATANGANGNATTTGANCCANTGTCAACATTACTAAAAGAGCCATTTGATCCTGTATTAANATTTNCATAAGCTTGTATTCCAATTGTAGGATCTACNAAAGTAGNTTGTANTCCNGTTANACCNATTACATCTGNTGNANTTANAGATCCANTTGAAGATGTTGCAGCTATNCCTGTTAAAGGAACACNTATTNNAGNAACTATAGATCCNACTGCAGATGTAGATGCAACACCTGTTATATCAATTATTTGTGCGTCATCAATTTCTACTTCTCCCACACTAGCCGTTGCTGAAACACCAGTAATTGTTGCTGGACCAAATTCTAATCCTAATGTTCCTACATTAAACGTAGACGATACTCCAGATATTGATGCAGGACCAAATTCTAATCCTAATGTTCCTAAATTTCCTGAAGCTTCTTGACCTGTAATTGCTGGTGTTGAATCAATTGTAAAAGTTACACTTCCAATATTTGTAGTTGCTTCTTGACCAGATAAACCAACTGCATCTGCTGGTGATATCGATCCAACACTTGTAGTTGCATCTACACCAACAACACTTAAAACTTGATTAGGAGACTCACCCCAAGAATTATCTCCCCAAGCATCTCTACCCCAACCAACTAAAGTTCCTACGTAAGATAAAGTTGGAGTTGAAAAACTAGCTGATACTCCTGTAACAGCAGCAATTTCTATTGTTTCAACTGAAACATCTCCTACACTAGTTCTTGCGAATTTTAAAAGTTGATCTCCAGTTGGTGGGTCTGCCACCATGTCTAATTCATAAGTAACTTCTGTATTAAACGAACCTACAGAAAAAGTAGATTCAACTCCAGTTACAGCTACAGTTTCATCTGCAGCTTCATCCCAGTCTGCAGTTCCCCAAGTTAATCTTCCCCAACCTGTTTTATTAAATTCTTCTGTATCACCTAAAGAGGCTGTAAGACCAAAACCTGTAACTGAAATAACAGGATCAAAACTTTCTCCCCAAGGCTCTGTTCCCCAATCATCTCTACCCCAACCTTGTTCGGCAAAAGAAACTGCTGATCCTATTGATGTGCTAGCTGAAACACCTGTTAGTGTAATTGTATTACTATCTTGTTCACCCCAAAGTCCTTGACTCCAGGTTGTACCTGATCTATTCCAAGTGTTGGCCATAAGGTTTACCCCCTTATGCTATACGAATGATTGCGTTACTTGCGTCTGCTGTTGGAAATTGAATTGTAAA
>FUFK010040268.1_pt1 | contig 12391 bp, 12 predicted proteins | sample 1021851 | NCBI WGS metagenome assembly FUFK01 (sample SAMEA51879418, study PRJEB19060) | metagenome
GGTGTTGAATTAAGAACCTTGCCGTAATTAATTGCATATAAGACTTATAAGTTATATATGGATAAAGAACATTTAATTGATTTAATATCAAACAGTATGACCTGTGAGATTAATAATTTGGAAACTTATGAGAACAAATTCAATACCACTAATTACTTAAATAACCTAAACATAAATCAGTTGCGAATTATTTCTAAGGAATTTATTTTGTGATTTATGTTACAATTACCTTATCTCAGGTAGAGATAAGACTAAGCAATATTGACCAGCTAAAGAATTTTTGAAAAAGAATCCCACCTGCAAGAGTCAAATACTTTCTGCTTAACAAATTGTTTTGATCTATTCAATAGAGTAAATCCAAAGAATAAAATCACTTATTAAGCCTGTGTACATAAATTTAAAAAAAGTAATTAATGAAAAAACTAAACAAAAAATATGCTGACTTAATGCGCAAAGCTCAACAAGCTACTGGAAGAAAAGAAGCAGTTGGATTAATCCATAAAGCGGCAAAGTTAAAAAGTAAATTTGATCAATATGAGATGATGTAGTTTGATATTGATTGATAGTCGAAATAAGTCGAAAAAAAAAGAATTTAAGTGTATTTGAATGGATTTTTACTTTAAATTACTAGAAATATTATTCAATTTTCACATCTTATTAAGTCTATACAGTTTGGATGATTATTTATATACTTATTAAGTTCCATTGCTAATGTTCTAGCCTCGTAAGCGTCAGAAGCATAAAAACAATTTTCTAATCTTATATTTTGAAAATCACGGTAATGCACTGTATATGGCTTCAACATATTGTTTTTGTTTATTTTAATTTGCTAAAAAGCAAACATTCTACATATCAACCATGCATATATTTATAAATTAAAAGTACATCTTTTGTTGTTATCAAAATATATTCAATTAATTTATGTATTTAAAGATACTTATAAAGCCTTTAAAATTTCACACTGATTATGTTTTGAATCTAATTATTTAGATTTTAAAAATTTATTACATTTAAAAATGCCTTTAAAAGATCACAATAATCCAACTTTAAAACTACCATCGTGGGTTGAAAATGCAGTTGTTTATCAGATTTTTCCAGATCGATTTAAAAGAAGTAAAACATCATATAAAAAGAATAATTTTGAATTTATGAATTGGGAAGANCCCCCNGACTTACAAGGTTTTCGGGGAGGAGATTTATTCGGCGTTATAGAAAGATTAGATTATCTAAAAGGAATTGGAATCAATTGTATTTATCTAAATCCAATTTTTTCTTCAGCAGCTAACCATCGTTACCATACCTATGATTATTTTAAAGTTGATCCTATTTTAGGAGGGGATGAGGCACTTTACTCTCTAATTGATGAGGCGCATAAAAGAGATATTTTTATTGTTTTAGATGGTGTATTTAATCATTGTGGCAGAGGTTTTTGGCCTTTTCACCACATAATTGAGAACGGTAAAAGTTCTCCCTATAAAAATTGGTTTAAGTTACATGAAACTCCATTTAAGGCGTATCCAAAGGAGAATGAAACCTGCGGTTACGATTGTTGGTGGAATGATCCTGCATTACCTAAATTTAATTTTGAAAATAAGGATGTGGAAGATTTTCTTTTATCTGTTGGGAAATACTGGGTTGAAAAAGGTATTGATGGCTGGAGATTAGATGTGGCAGAAGAGATCCCTTTTTCTTTTTGGGATAAATTTAATTATGAAATGAAAAGAATCAATTCAGAAGTTTGGGTTGTAGGAGAAATTTGGGGTGATGCTAGAAAATGGTTAAATAAAAAATATTTTGATGGGGTGATGAATTATCGAGTTGGATGGAGCACTATATCTTGGGTCGCCGATTTTAAGTTAAATTCTCCCTATAAAAATTCTTTTTACCCATTAAAAAATTTAACTTCTAAAGAATACATTAATATTTTAAAGATTACGGAATCTTGGTATTCTAACGAAATTAATAATGGAAATCTCAATTTATTAGATAGTCATGATGTGCCTAGGGCACTAAATACATTAGCTAAAGATATTAAAAGTTTAAAACTAGCACTTTTCTTACTTTTTATAAATAAAGGAGTTCCGTGCATTTATTATGGAACAGAAATTGGTTTATCTGGGGGGGCCGAACCCCATTGTAGAGAAAGTTTTCCTTGTAATAATAAATATAATGATGATATTAGAGAGTTCATAAAATCTATAATTGAATTTAGGAAAACATATAGAATTTTTATAAAAAATGGAATTAAGTGGACATCTCCAGAAAAAGATATTCTTTGCGGAAATTTTAAATCAAAAAAAAATAAAATTACAATTTACGTCAATAGAAGTAGATTGAGCGCATTCAACTTATCAAAAACTGTTTCAAAAATAATTTTCAAATCAGAAGAATTTAATTTAAAAGAAGTTTTACCTCCTCAATCTTTAATATGTTATTTAAATTCAATATAGCGGAACTAATTTATTTCTTCATCTGTAAAATCTTGCCAAATATTAATTATTACTTAAGAGAAATTATGGANTAAAGGAAACGCTTATTACTTACCGATATTTTTGAGATTTAATTTCTTCATAAAAAATCTGTAGATCCAGATTCGTCTTGGCATTTAGAACAAATTGATTTAACTACTTCATATGTTGGCTTTAGCAATATTTTTTTCTTGATCTGGATTAGCCATTTAATTTCTATCTACTACTTCTCCTCCATACTCCCTAGCTATTACATCTAAACACCTAAGAATATCTTTGTTCTTCAATAGTTCTGTTTGCTCTAAATAATTTAGAAGAGTTCTTATTTGTTCAATGGTATTTTCTTCTAATTCCTTCATTCGTACTTTGTTGTCATCTGCAAATAAGGATAGCAATTATTCTTTAGCCCATTGATTCCGATCTCTCGATGTTTATTAAATTGAAGATTTTTAAAAACCAAATGGCTGACGAATTTGCAATGCTTGTTTAGCCTTTAAAAAGTGGGTAACGCGATTAGTTTTATGTCTGATAATGGGGCATGGTGGAAAGGTGCAGTTATTTACCAGCTTATCCCTCGCAGCTTTGCGGATGGTAATGGAGATGGTGTTGGAGATTTACAGGGTCTGAGTAGCAAATTGAGCTATTTGAGATGGCTTGGAGTTGACGCTATTTGGCTCACACCTATTTTTCCGTCACCCTTGCAAGATGGTGGATATGACATAACAGATTTTAAAAACGTTCATCCAGAGTTGGGAGATCTTTCAGCATTTCACCGGTTTCTGACAACTGCGCATGAACATGGGTTGAAGGTTATTCTTGATTTAGTTTTGAACCACACTAGCTATCTTCATCCTTGGTTCCAAAGAGCACGCTGGGCACCGAAGGGGAGTAAAGAAAGAAATGTTTATGTTTGGACAGATGACCCTTCTCGCTACAGCCTTGCGCCTGTTTTATTTCGTAATTTTGAAGAATCCAATTGGGAGTGGGACGAGGTCGCAGAACAATATTTTTTGCATAGATTTTTGAGATGTCAACCTGATCTCAATTATGAAAATCCTTGGGTTCAGGATGAAATGCTTGGTGTGATTGATTTTTGGCTGGAGAAAGGGGTTGATGGTTTTCGCTTAGATGCTGTCCCTTTTCTATATGAGGAGGAAGGAAGTCGTTGCGAGGGACTCCCTCAGACACATTCTTTTTTGAGGAAAGTACGTAAGCGTGTTGATGCTCATGGACGAGATGTATTGCTATTGGCAGAAGCTATTCAGCCAGTGGATGAGATCTCTCCTTACATTGCAGGAAATAATGAGCTTCATGGTGCCTTTAACTTTGCTCTTACTGCACATTTATTTGCAGCTGTGGCAAGTGGTAGTTCTAAAAATCTTGAACTTTGTTTGAACGAGGCTCAAAACGCTGTTAGTGGGTGTAAATGGGCATTGCCTCTTCGTAACCATGATGAACTTTGGCTTGGTGATGGGCACTTGGTTCCTGATGAGATTATTCAAATAATCCGAACGGGATTGAGTGCTGGCCATGGACATTGGTTGAACTGGGGGATTAATAGAAGATTAGCTCCACTTCTCAAAGGAGATCCCCTTGTGAATAAACTTTTAAATTCTTTGCTTTATAGCCTTCCAGGGATGCCATGTTTGTATTACGGCGATGAGCTCGGGATGGGTGACTGGCCTGGCCTAAAAGATAGGGATCCAAATCGTACTCCTATGGCATGGACGCCTGATAGAAATGGAGGATTCTCTAATGCCCCAGAACCGTTGTTAGTCCTTCCTGCAATTACTACGCCTGGCTATAATTATCGTGTCATCAATGTTGAAGTACAAAAGCAGCTCCCAGGGTCTCTTTTGAACTGGCATCGTCAAATGCTTACTTGTAGACGGTTATTACCTGCTCTGCGGCATGGAGATTTTGAATTATTAGATTCAAACCATCCTAGTGTAATCATCTTTACTAGAAAAATCGATAGCATGACAATTTTAATAGCTGCTAATTTATCTAGTGCTGGAGCTACATTGTCGCAGGATTTGAGTAGGTGGAAAGGTGCTCGTGCTAGGGAGGTTTTATGGGGTTGTGAGTATCCTAACCTTGGACCTGATTGGTTTATTTATCTACCTCCTTACGGTTTTAATTGGTGGCTTATAAGTGAAGTTGAGACAGATGGTCTTGCTGAGGAAAAGATAGAGAAGGTCAACGCTTGAGTTTATTATTTAGACAAGTCCAAATTAGATTTTGGAAGATTTCTTTCTTCTAGTTTCTGCTGAACGATTGGGATTATTCGTTTGGCTTCATTGATGTCAATCATTGCAAGTCTATTCCTGCGGGCCAAAATATCTGTGGTGGTACGGGCATGTTCATTGTCAATTGCATGTTCAATTTCAGCTATACAAACTGGTATTACCTGACTTAGTGGTTTTCTTTTTTCAATAGGAGCTTTCAGAATTACTGAAAGAGCCTCTAGTCCAAAATTTGATTGGAGATGTTCTATTTGTTGCTGTTTACATATTGAATCTGGCAGGAATCTGCTCAATTCTTCTCGGTCTTTGAGTAGTGATAAGCGAGTTTGATGACTATCGCTCTTGCAGCCAATTAGAGGGATCCTTTTTTTATGGGATAACTTAATATCCAAGATTTTTTCAACTTCTTGAAGAGTGTCAAGTGCTATTTTTCGTGATGTAGTCCATTTCCCGCCCATAGCACTAATCAGTCCGCATGAAAGTACCTCTATTTCATGTTCCCTAACAACATCACTGCTATTCATATCATGTTTGGATGGCATTAAAAGAGGTCTGCCTCCTGACCATCGGCTGCTTATGGTTGGTTCCTTAAGATTAGGGAACCAACTATTGATGTGTCTAATTAAATAAGATTCTTCAATAGGAGAAGGCCAATTGGCCTCGTCAATATTACATCTACTATCGGTAGTCCCAATTTGTGTACGCCCAAAAAATGGTAGGACAAATAAAACTCTACCGTCATCAGTGGAAGGAATAAGAAGTCCTATACCTTCAGGACATAAATTTTGTTCGATAACCAAATGCATACCTTTACTAATGAGAATTCTTTGCTCTACATTTGGATCTGCAAGATGTCTTATCTTGTCTGATCCAATACCAGTAGCATTTACGACTGCTTTGCATTCCCATGATTGCTGGCTTCCATCAATACCCTGGCTAATCGCACCACATATTTGTCCATTTTCTCGATATTTAAACTCTAAAACTTTGCTATAGGTTTTGATATGTGCCCCTTCTCTCTCAGATGTCAGCGCTAATAATAAGTTTAATCGTGCATCATCAAAATAACCGTCTTTATATGCAACTCCTCCATCAATACTACCCCTTAATAAAGGTATAGCTTTATTAATTTCTTCTTTAGAAAGTAGCCGACTTGCTCCAATATTCGAGCTTCCTGCAAGTATGTCATATGCTTTAAGACCTAACCCATAGTAGGCCTTGTTAAAACAATTCGGGGTAGGTAAAGCTAGCTCAATACTTCTTGCTAAAAAAGGTACTTCATTCAACCAGAACCCTCTTTCGAGTAGAGCTTCTCTAACAAGCTTAAGTTGTGAAAGGTCTAGAGTCTTAAATGCCAACTCTAAATACCTGACTCCACCATGTAGAAGTTTAGTACTTCTACTACTCGTCCCACCACCAATATCCCCTGCGTCTACAAGACCTACCTTTAGGCCTCTTTGCATAGCTTCGTAAGCTACAGATGCCCCAGTAGCTCCTGCTCCAATTACAAGTAAATCAACATTTATTTTATTCATGCCAGCCAAGACTTCTTTGGACAGCTTCATTCCATTTTGAGAGCCATTTTTCTCTTTCAACCTCATTTATATTAGGCATAAACACTTCTGAATCTTTGTGCCTTTCTTTAATTAGATCTTCGATATTGTCAATTCCACCACAATGAAAGCCTGCGAGCAAGGCCGCTCCTCTTGCGGTACTTTCTAAATTAATTGGCCTTCTCACCGGTAATCCAGTTGAATTTGCTTGTGCTTCTAGCAGTGGATTGGAAGCTGCAGCACCCCCGTCCACTGCAATCTCTTTCAGCTCTTGCCCTAGAGATTTTTCAGCAGCCTTAACTAATGTTGCTACTGAAAGAGCAATTCCTTCGAGAGCAGCGCGGGCAAGATGACCTCTTTGTGTATCTCTTGTTATCCCAAGAACTATGCCACGAGCTTTAGGATCCCAATGAGGCGACCCCCAGCCAGTAAATGCAGGGACAAACATCACACCTGCGGCATTCTCTACTTCATTTGCAAGTGTATTTATTTGATCGGCACTCTTTATGATTTGAAGATTATCTCTAAGCCACTGTACAACCGTCCCAGCATTAAAAAGGCTACCTTCTAAACAGTATGTTGGGTTTCCTTTCTTATCAGTCCACCCCACCGTAGAGAGTAGCCCACATTTAGAACGATGGATTTCCTGCCCTGTATTGACTACCAAAAAGGCTCCAGTCCCATAAGTACACTTGGAATTACCTTTATCTAAACACAACTGACCTAGTGTCGCAGCTTGCTGGTCGCCTAATAAAGCTTGAATTGGCACGCCTCCAAATGGGAAGTGTGATTCAATCCTTCCAAAATCACCCTGACAAGGTACTAGATTTGGTAATGAGTTTTTATTTAAGCCTATTACCTCACAATAAGGTTCCATCCATTCCAATAGCTCAATATCAAGTAATAGAGTTCTACTTGCGTTGCTCATATCAGAAAGATGCTGTTTGCCTCCTGATAGTTGCCATAACATCCAGCTTTCTACAGTACCGAAGCAAAGATCATCCTCAAATAAAGCGGTCTTTGCTTCTTCTTCATTTTGTAAAAGCCAAGAAATTTTGCTTGCACTGAAATATGGATCTAGTACAAGGCCAGTGCTTTTGCACCATTGTTCTTCTAACCCTTCTTTCTGCCATGCTTGACAAATACCTGCTGTACGCCTGTCTTGCCATACAAGGGCAGGAGCACAAGGCTTGCTGCTGCTTCTCCTCCATAGGATAGTTGTTTCTCTCTGATTCGTAATCCCACAACTTATTACAGAACCACGTTGCTCAGGAGTTATTTTTTTCTCTAATAGCTCCATTGCTTTTAGTTGACTATTCCAAATATTATTTGCATCTTGTTCAACCCAGCCATCAGAGGGAAAGTTGATTTCTAAAGGAGAGCTTGCACTAGCTATAATCTCACCACTACAATTAAAAATTACTGCTCTTGAGCTACTAGTTCCTTGATCAAGAGAGAGGATTAGGGGCTTATCTTTCATTGTAAATCTTTTTATTTATTACTTACTATGGGCTGACCAATTCAGTGGAATGCAAAATAAGAATTTAATTCAAGAGAAGTTTTACCTCCTCAATCTTTAATATGTTATTTAAATTCAATATAGCGGAACTAATTTTTTTCATCTGTAAAATCTTGCCAAATATTAATTATTACTTAAGAGAAATTAGGAGTATACGAAACGCTTACTACTTGCATAAAAAAAAGAGGGTAAAGCTGCACCATATAGTGCAAAAACCGCAGCATATAGTGCAGATTTCGTTGAGATAAATAATCATAACCAGCTATGACCATTTGATAGAAAGCAAGGATAAAACCCAGTATTTACAATAGAAGTGGTGTAACTCTTGCCTTTCTTAGGGGTATGGCTTAGCTTAGGGAGTTTTGGTATGGACTCCCTTTTTTTTAATTATGGAAAGTAATTTAAATGAGGTTCTTGGCATTGCTTTTTATGCTCAAGAACAAGAAGAAGAAAAATCTAGACAGATTGAGGACTTAATAAAGTCTTATAAGGGAGCTTCTGCCCTACTACCGCCACGACAATATGGAAAACCATTAAATCCAGAGAAATTTGGAATTACTCTTAGATCAATTATTGAAAAAAATAATCCTCAATTAGCCGCCTTCTTGGAAATCTCTACGGGTTACCACAGAAGAAAAGAGGAAGAAGAATTATCTAGGAAAGAAGCTATTGAGCGAATGCAACAAAAGACAATGGCCAGGAATCTCAAAAAATCTATAAATCTAATCGACAATGACTAATTAAATGTTTTGATTAATGCCAAGAACTACTAGAAAGGAACGTGAAGATCGTAGACGCTATGCTCTCAAGATAGTTTCTGACGGATATGGGTGGGGTGATGCTACCAAAATTATTGAAACCACTTATAAAGTCAGTCGTAGAACAGCAATTAGGGATGTTGATTTAGCATTTGAAGGTATTGTTGAGAGCTTAGAAAATTCTGATGTAAAAGCATTAATGGGCTGGATTACATTGGGGGTTCAAAGAAACATCATGAAGGCTGAACAGCAAAATAATCATGGTGCCGTGATTTCTGGTTATAGATTACTTTTTGACATGATAATTAAACCAAAAGAAGAGAATACCAAGAAAACTTGGCGTGGTTATAGGGGAGTTTAACGGTTTCAAAGGGTCTTGGACTGAGAATGGACAAAATTTTGAACTTAAACATACTTTCCAGCGAATAGATGAGACTTCAAAACGTAGTCATACCAATAAGCTAGTCTCAAAACCGCCCTGTAGTACTGTGTATGACACAACTCGCCTTATATATATATGTAAAAGTCTTATATATATAGACTATATCTAAGTTTTTTATATGTAAAAGAGTGTGTAAAAGACTATGTAAAAGTAACTTAAACATAAAACACACTTTTATTCGCTGATTACCAATAAAAAAACGGTTTGAACCGATTTGAACGATTTTATGTAGTATTTACTTGAAATCATGATTAAATTAAATCAATAGAATCTTTAAAAGAATCATGCCAACTGTGAAAAAGAAGTCATAGCGACCTATAAAAATCATAAAATCAGGGTTACGAATGGATGGTTCTCTGGTGCAAAATTGTATATTGATGGAGAATGCAGAGACAATTCCTCGGCAATGATTCAAACAAATAAAAATTCTCCAATGCTTTCAGCAAAATTAAGCGAAAATGAAATTATAGAAGTTTATGGAATAGCAATTGCTGCATTAAAAATTAAAATTTGCGTTAATGGCGAACAAATTGGCGGAGATGTTTTTTAAATAGGTAATTTACCCTTCGCAAAGTAATAGTAAGTATTCCTTCCTCCAGTATTAATATCTGCTTCTTGTCTTCCAATTAGATTCTTTCCTTTTAAATCAGCAAGTATATTCCCAGCCCAACGAGCATTACCCAACTTCAATATTGAACTAACTTGCTTGGGAGTATATTTTTCCTGAGGATTATTTTTGATTAATTGGAGAACTTTTCCAGATGTAGTTTTTATCTCATCAAGTGATATTTCTCTAGACCCCAGCTTTTCAAAACTAAATCTAAAATCTTCTTCACTCCCTGCAAATATATAGGATTCTTCTTCACCAACTATTGATGATCTAGCTTTTAAATTCTTCAATATCCATTGATAGTCTGAAGTCTCCTCCTCCTTCTTCCTCCAGAGTGCGAAGCAATCGCTAGTTCCGTTGTAAATGTAGCCAGAGCCATAAATATCATCTTTAGTTACTACCTTTCTCTCTTGCTTTTTAGGTGGCCTATTTAGATGATGAATTAATATTATTGAGATATTATGCTTGGATGCAATCTTGTTCAATCTATAAATAAATAGTCCCATCTCAGCAGAACAAATATCTTGGACACCATCACAAACTCTTAGTAATGAATCTATCGCTAAGACTTTAGTATTGTTCTTTACTATCCACTTTTCTAACTCTGGAATCATTAAAGGATGAAAGTTCCATTTAACTTTGAAGTTCTTAGGATTTGGAGCAAAATCCATTCTCTGAAACTTCTGTTTCATGTTTGCTAGTGGCTCATCAAGTTGAATTATCATTGTGTGAGCTTCTTTTGTTGGGAATTGGCCAGCAAACTTTTCTCCCTTAGAAATTGCTTCTAATATTTGATAAACAAAGGAACTTTTGCCGCTATAACCATCTCCAACAACAAGAGTTAATCCAACAGCTAATAGATCATCAACTACAGGTTTCAATCCATCATCTGAGGCCATAATTGCTTCAAAATCTTCTGGCTCTGTATTCTCATTTTCTCTGATTAATGTATTAACTAACTTGTCAAAGATATTCCCATTAGTTAGCCCTAGCTCCTTTTTTAATGTCTCTAAAGCACAAGTTCTGAGCAATACATTTTCTAATTTATCTAGCTTTTCTAGACCCTTCTCAAGTCTTTCTTTAATAGAAATAGCATCATCAATAAATCTATCTGACTTACCTTTTAGGCCATTAAAAATATCTTCTTTAGTTGCTCCAGTACCAAGCCAATCTGCAATATCAATACCACCTGACTCAGGAGGATTATTCCATTTGTGATGATCTGGGAAAGGATATAAAGTCTTACAACCTTGATAATGATGCTCAACTTGTTTGGCATATTTAACGCCCGTAGTATCACAATCAGGAACTACAACAACCTTTTCCGCTGGAAATAAATTGGCATCTCTTTCTGGCTTAAATTTACTTCCTCCAAGTGTTGAAACTGCTGGTAAATTAATGCTCCAAAGTGCATCACAACATTTTTCGCCTTCTACCCAAAAGACATATTCATGGCCATCAGATAAAGCTCTCAATGCTTCGGTGTATTTATAGGGAACAACAAATTTTGCAAGTTCTCTTGGCTGTTTAAAATCAATTAATGATTTTTGGTGTATATCCTTTTTACCAGTTCCAGAATCTAGACGAACAACTTTAATTAAAGGAGTTCCATCTTTATGCCTGTAAATATATTCCTTCTTAGCTTGGGGAGTTGATAATTTATATGGGGATACTATTTGGCGAATTTCCCTTTTACCTTCTTCAGTTGATGCACAATCACAACCCCAAGAAAACCATTTTCCAGTCTTGATATTGACTTTAAAATTTGGTGCATCACAAACTGGACAATGATAACTTCTGTCTCCATAATCGCTATCTTTACCACCATCCCTGCGGAGCTTATCCACATGATTTCGTATATCGAATTTTGACATTATTATTATTTTTTAGTTTGTATTTTTAGTGGTCTTACTTTTTCAATATCTTTAACAGCAGCAAAACGGTGGTAAAAATAATCCGTCCGTTTTTCACGTTTTACTTTTTTAATTGAGCTATCTTTTATAGTTCCATCATTCCTATATCTTTTGATAGTTGAATGAGAACAACCAACAAGTTTTGCCAGATCGGTAGGCTTTAAATATATGTTGGGAGTATCTATAGAACTTTCAATTAAATAATTAACATCATGTCTAGTTTGCTCTAGCTCTTGAGCCAATCTATTAACGTGCGAACTTAGAGTCGCAATATCATTCCGCAAGGAATCGACAGGGGAGGGGCTATACACTTTAAGTGCCTAAGAAATATTATTTCCCAACTCCTAAAATCCTACTTTTATACTGTTGAAGTCTCCGAGTATGTCGTAGCTTGGCTCGGCAACCATACCATCTTTTCAGGTATAACAAGACCCCTATATTTTTAACGCTGGTGCTACTGGGGCTGTTCGTTTCAGTCTTTCCCTGTTGGGGTGTTCATGGGCATTTCACCCTACAACAACTACTCATTACCAACATAGACTCGCAAGCTAACTTGACCTTAAAAAGGGCAGAGGTCAAAAGACTATTTTCTAGGAAATTACCGAAGTAATCAATATTAACTATAGTGAGTTTTGCGACTACAACCAGTTAAAAATTCAAATCAATTAGGCCACATGACGCTAGTCTTAAAGACTAAATCCATAATTTGAAACAATTAGGCCACATTATCAGGCCACGTTTGTAATATATTGCCAGAACCCTTGATATAGCTTCAACGTAAAATAGTTTTCAAGACTAGAGCCTTAAACCACTCGACCACCCCTCCAGAGGCTATTCAGTTTTGTTGAACTTCAAAACTATAACATAAGAAATTAGTCATAG
>FUFK010049950.1_pt1 | contig 12391 bp, 19 predicted proteins | sample 1021851 | NCBI WGS metagenome assembly FUFK01 (sample SAMEA51879418, study PRJEB19060) | metagenome
ATGTGTAAGAAAGAACTTCAAGAACCCTCACCATCTGCACAACAAAATGATGAGGGTTAGGAGGCTTAGTTGTTCCAAGCTTTCAANGTTTCTTTGGACTCNACTAANTTATCAAGTGTTTCTCCCAAGTCAGGAAAGTAAACACCTTTGATAACTTTAAATATCTTTTCTTTTTTCCAATCAATACCAACCAGCACGACAGTATAATCATCAGCCCATGTAAGCTGAATATGTATTCTGCCTTTCTTGACTAAGCTAGTATTCTGAAATTCAAAAGAAAGACCACCCTCATATTTCTCTGAGTTCTTTATCCAATTAAATTTATTGGCACCCATACTCATAAGACATATTACAGGTATCTGTTTTCTGATAGTATCTGCTATCTCAACACTTCTTTCTTTTGGTATCGGACTACCAAGAGCACTCATATACAACCTCCTTTCCATCTTGTATCTGTTGTCTTGCCCACTTCACAAACTCTAAGTCTTGATCCTTATAATCTTTTGCAGACAACTCTTGAAATTGCTGTCCCCAAAAGAAACCATCTGAGCAAAAACAATTATGATAATCATCTTTGATTTGTTCTTCTAGTTCATCAAGTAGTATACTATGAACCAAAACATAAGGCGTATCAGCATCAGAATTAAACCCTAGATGTTTTAACTGACTATCTAGGTTTCTTTCTTTATTCTGTTTCTTATGTTGTCTGTCCATAAACACTTGAAGTCTTGCGTGTTTTCTCCAGTAGAATTGATTATTGTCAGTACCACTCTTGTCGTTGTTGTACTTGTCAAAATCATATTCTTTNCCTCTTAAATGTGCGTATTGGTCTAATCCCATTATGCACCTCCCATCATTGTTGTCGTTACTTTGTCACCTACTTTGTCTTCTACATCTTTGTAGTTTTCTCTAAATGTTTNAGCTGTCATTGATAATTCTTGTATCTGACCTTTGTCATCAACTTGCATGAAATCAACATCAACTAACTCATTTAGTACTTCACCATAACCATCAAGAAATAACTCATAAGCACCCTCAACAGTATCATGTGTGAATGTCTTACTTCTACCTTTCAAGTTAAAAGTTAAACATTTTGTTGTCATTTTTTCCTCCATTTTTTTTGTTGTCATACATATATCTTTATATTATATCCTAATAGTTGTCAATAATAATTATTGAACATTAGTGTCCATTTTGGGATTATTATCTAACATCTCAATAAANGTATTAAAGTCTAATTGAGTTTCTTGAGTATCATCTTCATAGACCCAACCATCTTCTTTCATACGAATTAAAATGTCATCAATAGAATAACCTCCCTGCTTGATGTATCTGAATGTATNNTTNTCAAGAACACATCTAATATCGCTGAGCATTGGAGTATTGGAATCTATCTTATTACCATTGACCCATGTTCTAAANTCAAGACATACNTCTTTNCNTCTTGANNTATNATATCCTCCNTTAGCCATATATCTCCTCCANGTCNTTGTCTTTGACACCTCTNANCANGTTGATACCCATATACTTAGTCAATTTGTTTCTGATGTTTTGTGTATCTGCCAAAGCAAATGTCACGAAATAAAAACAAAAGATTAAGAAACCTAATGCAAACCACATCATAGTCCCTTACCTTTCCACCACTCATTTGCTCTTATAAGACCAAACTCTTTAGTTAGTCTTACTAGGATTTGCCATTGTGGTAATCCTTTTCTTTTTAGTTGGTCATACATAAGTTGTATTTCCATGTTGCCTCCATTTGTTTTCTTTGTTATCATACTTACTTTATATATTAGTTATTATTAATTATCAATAATTATTATTAGAGTATGTGTCCATTATGGGTTATCGGAAAGGTAAAAAATCGGCAAGGAAACTAGCAGATATTGAAAGATATGTTGCTGATTGTATATATTGTAAGAAAGCAATTTATTCTTCTGATAGCTTTGTTGCACTTGTCAAAACACTAGAACCAATATCACATAACTATGCACATTATAGTTGTATGAAAGAAGAAGATGAGAAACAGCAAAAAGACCCAAGACATAATCAAAACTAACAAAATCGCGAATAAAACTTGCGATTGAACCCTTAAGATGCTAATAGATAGACAATAGGATAACTACATCATTGATAGACTTGTATAGTTGTAAATATGCAACACTATATGTTGTATTAATATCACTTCTGTTGTAAATATATCACAGATGGCAACCAGACCGTCAAATGTTCGGTATCACATGGGAAAAATATAATGATTGAAAGATTAGAAGACGAAAGCCAAAAGAACTATTCACTATACTGTGTCTATCAAAATATGGGCAGAAATAGGAGCTTAGCAAAGGTTGCAGAGCAAACAGGTATATCAAAAAGGTGGATAGAATCTCTGTCAAGCAAATACGATTGGACACATAGAACCGAAGTGTATGATACCCATCAACAACAGCTTCTTTATGAGGGTATGGCTAAAGAGATAAAAGAGATGGGTAAGAGACAAGCTAATTATAGTTTACAAATGATTACTGCTCTTATTACCCCTGCTCAAGAACTATTAAAGAGATTAAAAGATAAGAATGGTAAGCTGGACTTTGGAGATATATCTGATACAGATTTAGTACAGACTGTATCTAGGTGTGCTACTGCATTTAAGTTATTAACTGATGTAGAAAGACTAGCAAGAGGTGAACCGACAGACATACAAGCCCTGTCAGTTAAACCTAAGATAGATACAAGTTTTATAGATAAAATAGGATCAAACGAAGAGAGTAGTAAACTTGCGACAGAGTTACTTGCAAAAATCAAAGATACTAACTAGNCAACCAGCAGGGTTAGCTATCTTACATAGTCAGGGTCAATGGATGTTCCCTGCACACTTACAGCTTCTNAATCAAAAGCTATTACAAGTGGCTAGTGGTAAAATTAAAAGATTAATAATTAATATGCCACCTCAACATGGTAAGTCAGAGTTTACATCTAAATACTTTCCAGTTTGGTATCTAGCTACACATCCTGATAAGAAAGTAATTTTATGTTCATATGAAACTAATTATGCGATTAGTTGGGGACGTAAAGCTAGAGATGTATTTGATGAGTGTGTTCCTGAATACTTTGGCACAAAAAGAAACATGAGGGTAAACATACAAGGAAACTGGGAGACATCAAAAGGTGGGTACATGTATTGTGTTGGTGTCGGTGGTGGTATCACAGGTAGGGGTGCAGATATATTTATTATAGATGACCCTGTTAAGAACAACGAACAAGCTATGTCACAAGTATATCGTGACAAAACTGTAGACTGGTTTCAATCAGTTGCATCTACACGTTTAAGTCCTGGTGCTAGTATTATAATTATTATGACACGATGGCATCCTGATGACTTAGCTGGTAGGTTAATATCACAGGATAAACTTGGTGGAGATAAATGGGAAGTAATATCTTTACCAGCTATCGCTGAAGATAATGACCCAATAGGACGTAAGGTTGGACAAGCATTATGGGAAGATAGATACAACATTGGTATCTTGCAAGACCGTAAGAAGCAGGTAGGAGAGTTTTGGTTTCGTAGTATGTACCAGCAACAACCATACTTTAAGGGTGGTAGGGTGTTTGCTGATGCAAATTATTTTGTAAACGAGCCAGTAGGAGGCATTTTAGGGTGTAGTGTAGATTTTGCATATTCCCGAAAGTCGTACAGTGATTACTCTGTAATAGGGGTAGGTAAATGGTTTAATAAGAAACTCTACTTAATAGATTGGTGGAGAGGACAAGTTGATGCGACCCAGTTTGCGTCAATACTAAAAAAATATCAGCTAAAATACGATAGTCCTATTTATACGAATATCGGTGGTACAGAAAGAGGTATAGTTGATTTTTTAAAAAAAGANCATAATTTAAGAATACTAGAAAAACCAGCTACTACAGATAAATTTAGTAGGGCGCAACCNGTNAGTGCNGCTTGGAATGATGGTAGGGTGTTATTACCTGAAAATACCAAGTGGACAGAACCNTTAGTACATGAGGTAGCTTCNTTTACAGGAGTTAATGATGTACATGACGACCAAGTTGATGTATTAAGTACNTTGTANAATAGTTTAAANAGATCACAAAAACCATTATGGAGAATAAGTTAAGATGGCAATATTTGACAACGTAAAAAAATTTTTCGCGACTAACAAGCCTCGNANNANTAAGAACAATAANATAACTTTTTACGANAANTTAAGTTANAACGTNTACCCAAAAGATAGGTANGACCAGTTAGCTCAAGANGGCTATATGCAAAATGCAGTAGCTTATAGATGTGTTAATGAAATAGCTAATGCAGCAAGTAGAGTAAAANTNAATTTATTTAGAGGNGATCAAGAAATAGATAGTCACCCAATTTTAGATTTACTTAATANCCCAAGTCCNAACTATGGACAGGTAGAGTTCTTTCAAGCTGTNTATGCTTATTTGTTAATTAGTGGTAACAGTTATATTTTACAAAATGGTCCTGATAATGGAGAGCCACAGGAACTATACCCACTAAGACCTGACAGAATAAGAATACAACCAGCTCAAATGGGTAATTTACCAAGTGCATACAATTATATGTTAGGTGGTAAAGTTGTTGAGTCTTATGAAGTAGATAGAAAAACAGGACAAAGCAAAGTTAAACATATAAAATTATTTAACCCATTAGATGATTATTATGGGTTATCACCTATTATGGCAGCAAGTATGGACATAGACCAACATAACTTGTCAAATAAACATAACGTAGCTTTATTACAAAATGGTGCAAGACCAAGTGGTGCTGTTGTTTTTAAACCAAAAGATGAAACAGGTGGCGATGTACAATTAACAGATACACAAAGAAACCAAATCTTAAGTGATCTTAACCAAAGATTTCAAGGACCAAACAATGCAGGTAGACCTATGTTGTTAGAGGGTGATTTTGATTGGAAGTCAATGGGTATGAGTCCAAAAGATATGGACTTTACATCACTTAAAAACTTTAGTGCAAGAGATATAGCTTTAGTTTATGGTGTACCAAGTCAATTAGTTGGTGTACCTGATTCACAAACGTATTCAAACTTAGCTGAAGCAAGACTTGCTTTATATACAGAAACAGTTTTACCTTTAATGGATAGAATACAATCTGATATGAACGAGTGGCTTACACCTCAGTTTGGTGATGATTTAAAATTACATTATGATATTGATTCAATACCAGCGATGGCAGAGCAAAGACGTAGAGTGTTTGAGTCTGTAACAAGTGGTGTACAAAATGGTATCTTAACAAGAAACGAAGCAAGAGAACAATTAGGTTATGATACAGTTGAAGGTGCAGATGGTTTATTAGTAAGTGCAACATTAATGCCTCTTAATACTGTACAAGAAGAATCACCAAGAGATGAAAGTGTACCTCAACAAGCTGAGGAACAAGAAGAAGAAAATTCAATTCAAATAATTCAAATGATGTTAGAATCAGAGAGTGATTTAGATGAATACATAAAAGCTGAGAAAGATATTGATACAGTACCAACAGATGGCATGGTATCAGAAGCTAAAAAAGGTTTAGAGTGGAGAAAAGAACATGGTCGTGGTGGTACTATGGTTGGTGTTGCAAGAGCAAATCAAATTGTAAGAAAAGATAGATTATCACCATCTACAGTACGTAGAATGAAATCATTTTTTGCAAGACATGAAGTTGATAAAAGAGCAGAAGGTTTTAGACCTGGAGAAGAGGGTTATCCATCAGCAGGTAGAATAGCTTGGGCTTTATGGGGTGGTGATGCTGGACAAAGCTGGTCAAATAAAAAAGTTGATCAATTAGATAGAGAAAGAAATAAATTTTTAGAAAATATATCAGAACTTACTGAAGAAAATTTTGAAGAGAAACAATTAACTGCAGCAGTAAGAGAGGGTTTAAAAAATAAAGTTAAAAAACACAACGAAAAGCATGGAGATAAAAAAGGTAAAAGAGTTACTTTAAGAATGCTTGGAGCTGTATTTAGAAGAGGTATAGGTGCATATAGAACAAACCCTGCATCTGTAAGACCAAATGTTAGATCAGAAGAACAATGGGCGTATGCTAGAGTAAATGCGTTCCTTTTTGCAGTAAGAACAGGAAGATTTAGATCAGGACAATTTGATAGAGATTTATTACCAAGTGGACACCCACTTAAAAAATAGGAGTAGTTATGACAAAAGTAAAATTTATCAGAACGACATTAAATGTAGAAAAAAATAAAAAAACAGATGGATATGATGTTGTAATAAGATTAGGTTCTTTACCAATGCAAGAAGATGCTTGTGAATTAGCAACAACTTTAGTTTTACAAAATGGTGTAAACTTTGAACATAATCCTGAACATAATATTACTTTACACTAATGGACGTAAAAAGATTAGAATGGGAAAGACAAAACAGGTTAAGGATTCCTTTTGAAAAAAATTTAACAAGGTTACTTAAAAATTATTTTAATGATTTAGCAAAATCATCTGTAATTGCTTTTGAAACAGGTGAAGATGTTTACTTTCAAAATAATTTAAACAATAGTTTTACAAAGTTACAAAATATTTTTAGAATACAATATAATGTTATAGCTAGAGAATTTAAAAACAATGCTCTTAACAGAACACAAAACGTAAAAGATTTTGATACAGAGTTTGAAATAGCTTTAGCACAATACATAAATGGTAATGTTGGTACATTAGTTACTGAAATTAATGAAACAACAAGACAAGCTATAGCAAATGATATTTTGTTTAGTACGCAAAACAATTTAGATTTGCCAGAAACAACTAATAGAATAAGAAATACCTTAATAGGTTTTGGCTTATGGAGAGCAAGTTTGATTGCAAGAACAGAAGTGCATAGAACTGCATCATGGGCTAATGAGCAAACTGCATTACAAATGAATATTGCAGGAACTGTAAAAGAATGGGTAGCTGTTCAAGATGAAAGAACAAGAATAACTCATGCTTTTGCAGATGGACAAACAGTAGACATAAACAGTAAATTTGTAGTTGGTGGTGTACCACTTAAATATCCTGGAGATCCTGCTGGTGGTCCTGAAGAAACGATAAACTGTCGGTGTGTTGTAGTTTATACAACACCTGATTACTTAACAGGAGTATAATATGGAACTAATAATTGGAATAATAATAGGTTATGTAGGTTGTATTTTCTTTCATAATAAGATAAAGGTGATAGCTAAGTCTTTATTTGAAAAACTTTGGAAAGATTAATGCCCTTAGTTAAACCAAAAAAAAGAGAAAGACGTAACGATTTTTTAGAGAGATGTATGGGAGATCAAACATCTATGGATGATTTTCCCAACAGATCACAAAGGTATGCAGTTTGCAATAGCTTGTATGATGATAGAAATAAGGAGGACAANGAAATGCAATTAGAAGAAGAAAAATATCACAAAAAACCAAAAAAAGATAAAGCTAGAGTTGGTAAAGATGAGTATGACAATCCAGGCGAAGCAGGTGCAAGAGCCAAAGAGATTGGATGTACAGGTGTACATAGTCATGATCAAAATGGTAAAACAATTTTTATGCCATGTAAAACACATGATGACTACATGAATGCTTTAGCAAAAATGAAAAAACCAATGAATGATGATGATGATGAGGAAAATAAACCAAATGAAACAAAACCTTATCATGATGATGATGACAAGAAAAAACCAAAGAAAAGAAAAAAAGAAATGGAAGAAGATAAAGATTGTGTAGATGGAACTTGTATGTGTGAAGAAACAGAAAAACAAGTTTTTTATGCAGACATTAAAACAGAACAAGAAGGTGTTTTTAGTGGTTATGCTTCTACATTTGGTAATGTAGACAATGGTAATGATATAGTTGCCAAAGGTGCATTTACAAAAAGTTTAGCTGAAAGACCAGCTAACAAAGTAAAATTATTATCTCAACATAAAACAGATGAACCTATTGGAATATTTGAAGAAATGTTTGAAGATTCAAAAGGTTTATTTGTTAAAGGTAAATTAGCATTAGGAACTCAAAAAGGTAGAGAAACTTATGAGTTAATGAAAATGGGTGCAATAGATGGTATGTCTATTGGATTTCGTGCTAATCCTGAGAAACAAACTTATAATGAATCTAAAAGAACTAGAACATTAAATGAAGTTCAACTTTTAGAAATATCATTAGTAACATTCCCTATGAATGAAAGAGCAATAGTTCAATCAGTCAAAGGAGATAAAAGTATTCGTGAATGGGAAACTATCCTGAGGGATTCAGGAGGTTTGTCACGATCAGAAGCTAAGGTAGGAGCGAAAGCACTTATGGAAGCTTTATATCATCGGGATGATGACCAAAAACAATTAGCTGATCTTATTTATAAGGTTGCTAATATTATTAAAACAAACAAACAAAACTAGGAGAAACACAATGGCTACATTAGATAATAATGAAGTAAAGTCTGCTGTTGAAGGTCTAGGAAAAGCGTTTGAAGAGTTTAAAGCAACTCACCAAGAAGAACTAAAACAGATCAAAGACAAAGGGTCTGCTGACGTTGTTACTTCTGACAAATTAAAAAGAATTGAAAAATCTCTTGATGATTTAGAGGACGTAAACCAAAAGGTGACTAAGCAAAAACTTGCTCAAGACGAACAAAAAGACCAACTCAACAGAATCGAGACTATGTTGTCAAGACCTGAATTTGGAAAAGCATACGGAAATGCTACTTCAATGGAAAGGAAAGTATTTGACAAATGGTTGAGAGAGGGCAAAGAGTCTCTAGGACCAGATGAATTAAAAGTTCTTACTGCGTCTAATGATAATACTGCTGGTTATTTAGCTCCACCTGAGTACGTGAGAGAATTAATCAAAGGTATTGTTGAGATCAGTCCTATTAGATCAATTGCTAGAGTTAGAAGTACAACTAATAGATCTGTGCAAATTCCAAAAAGAACTGCAACGTTTGCAGCAACTTTTGTGGCAGAGCAAGGAACTAGAAGTGAAACTACTGGCTATGCAGTAGGTCTAGAAGAAATACCAACACACGAACTATATGCGTTAGTAGATATTTCAGAACAAGAGTTAGAAGATTCAGTCTTCAATCTTGAACAAGAAATGTCATCAGAGTTTGCAGAGCAATTTGCAAAAGCTGAGGGTAATGCGTTCGTGTCAGGAAACTCAGTTGGAAAACCTGAAGGAATAGTAACAAATTCATCTGTAGGTACAACTGCATCAGGTTCATCAGGAACTTTTGATGCTAATGCTTTAATTAGCTTGTATCACGCAGTAAAACCTGACTATTCTAGAAATGGAACTTTTGTATTTAACAGATCAACACTAGCTCTTATAAGAAAATTAAGAGATGGTGCTGGACAATACATTTTCCAAGCAGGGTTCTCACTACAAGTTGGTGTTCCAAATACAATTTTAGGTGAGCCTTATGTTGAAGCAACAGATGTTGCTGACATAGGTTCTTCTGCAAAACCAGTAATTTTTGGTGATTTCAGAAGAGGGTACATGATTGTTGATAGAACTACACTTTCAGTAATGAGAGATCCATTCACTCAGGCAACATCAGGTAACGTAAGATACATTGCAAGAAGAAGAATTGGTGGACAGGTAATTTTACCTGAAGCTATTCAAATTCTACAATGTGGTGCGTAATAATATAGGAGGATATAAAAATGCAAGACGGAAAATCAGGCATAGCAATTGACGAAAGTTTAAATGCTATTGTAAAAGATGCAGATACAAATTGTACTGCAATTGATTCTCAAGGCTTTTCTTCTGTAGTACACGTTGTAAACGTAGGTGCGCCAGGAATTACATTCAGTACAACTCACAAAGTTGAAATTGAATTAGAACATTCTGACGACAATGCTACATTTACTGATGTAACATCTAATACAGATGTAACTGGAGGAACAGTTGATAGTAATGGTGTTTTCCAAACTATTGATGCTAATGGTGACTGCAACGCAGTCTATGCTATTGGCTATGTAGGTGGAAAAAGATACTCTAGAGTTGTATTAAACTTTAGTGGTACTCATGGTACAGGAACTATCTTTGGAGTAGTCGGTGTTAAAGGAAGACCATTACATGGTCCAACTTCATCACAAGCGAATCAATAATAATTGACATGTATGGGGGAGCAATCCCCCATACTTAACAAAGGAGTTATTATGAAAAAGATAAAAAAATTTTTTAAGAAACTTTGGAAGAAGATAGAAAAGAATTTTATAGGAGGATTTTAAAATGAAAATAAAGATGAATAAAGATGTGGTAGGTGCAGTTGATAATGGTGGATCAACAATGCTTTACAAAGCAGGACAAACTTATCAAATGAATAGTAAATTAGAAATGGAAATGGCAACAGCTTGGTGTAATGATGGTAGAGCAGAAAAAAGTGTTGGTGAAAAATCTACAAAAGTTGTCAATGAAATGGAAAAAAAAGAAAGCAAAACAAAAAAAGTAATTAAAAAAATATTAGGTAAAAAAAAGAAATAGGAGTTGATAATGGTATATTCAGTAGTAAATACAGTTTCACTAGCTATAACTAATTCAAGTGCTAGTACATCTGCATTAGTAGTGCCATCAGGATTAATTAGAATTGCATCTACAACAAATGCTCATTTTAGTATTACAAGTAGTGCTGGGACTGCAACGAATGCAGATATGGTTATTGGTGCAGGACAAGAAGCAGTATTTCAAGTAGATAATGGTTCTTTTGTAAATGCTATTAGAAATAGTGCAGATGGTAGAATGAGTATTAGTTGTGTAAGAGTTGGTAATCCAGTAGGTGAGTAATTACTATGGCAGGTCTAACTATAACAACAGCTTGGTCTGAAACAGCTATAACTTTAGCAGAAGCAAAAACACACTTGCGTTTAGATGGTAGTGAAGATGACACTTATCTAAATAGTTTAATTTCTACTGCACAATTTGCTGTTGAGAAATATACAGGTAGAGCAATAACAAACCAAACTCTAAAATTAAGTTTAGATGGTTTACCTTATGGTAATGATGATAAATATTATCCTGAGGGTTTTTTTACTGCTCCTGATATAAATAGATCATTGAGCTATATTGTTTTGCCAAGACCACCTTTAGTATCAGTTACACATTTTAAATATTTTGATGAAGATAATACAGCAACAACATTTGCTACAAGTAATTATCATGTTGATACACAAGCAGAATCAGGTCGTATTGTTCTTAAAAGAGGAAAAACATTTCCAAGTGCAAGTGACTTAAGAACTGTAAATGCTTATGAAATAACTTATGTTGCAGGTTATGGTTCAAGTAGAGATGATGTACCAACACCAATAAAACAAGCAATAAAATTATTAGTAGCACATCTTTATGAAAATAGAGAAGCTGTTACAAAAGATAGTACAAATGCAATACCTTATACAATTATGGGTATGCTTGATCCATACAAAGTAAAAAGATTAAATGCAACATTAGGAGGGTAACATGCCAGGAGTTTCTCAAGTTGGTAGATTAAGAAACAAAGTTACCTTTAAAACAACAACAATATCTGAAGATACATTTGGTGGATATACAAAAGCAAATAATTCTTACTTTGATGCTTTTGCAGAAATAAAACCAAAAGTAGCACAGGATAGAGTGCAAGGTGATCAACAAGTAAGTCCACAAAGATTTGATGTAACAATTAGATACAGAGGTGATAAAACAGCTTTAGATACAAGTTATATTATGACTTATGATTCTGTAAATTATAATATTGTTTCAATAGAAAACCCAAACTTCTATGATAGATATTTAAAACTTGTTGTAGAAAAGGATGTAGCAATATAATGAATATAAGAATTGATGTTACAGATTTTAAAAAGGTTACAGAACTTATGAAAAACCTTGAAGATAATGTTGGTAAACCTTTTACTGATGTTATTAAAGGTGGTGCACAAGAAATAAGAAATGAAGCAGTAAGAAGTATTCAACAAGACCCTAAATCAGGTATTATTTACCAAAGGTATAATCCAAGTAGAAGACATCAAGCTTCTGCAAAAGGTGAATCACCTGCAAGTGATACAGGGTTTTTAGTAAGTCAAATTAAAGTTAAAACAGTAGGTGATGAAGCTACAGTAGAAAGTCAAGCACCATACTCAGCTTTTTTAGAATTTGGAACTACAGAAATGGGTGAAAGACCTTTTATGCACCCAGCAACAATGAGAGCATTTCCAAAAATAACAAAAGCAATATTTAACAAAATAGTAAGATTAATTAAGGAGTCACAAGTAAAATGAGTGATCACAGTTTACAGCTCCAAAAAACAGTTTTTGATACATTAGATGGTGATTCAAATTTGCAATCAAAAGTATCAGATGTCTATAATTTTGTGCCACAAAACACTACATATCCCTATGTTCAAGTAGGTGATGATAGTATGGCTGATA